>Ga0302268_1001527_pt1 | contig 12316 bp, 9 predicted proteins | sample III_Bog_E2_1_FD_194554 | JGI IMG/M metagenome (GOLD analysis project Ga0302268, IMG submission 194554) | Peat permafrost microbial communities from Stordalen Mire near Abisko, Sweden - III_Bog_E2_1 | ecosystem: Environmental > Terrestrial > Soil > Wetlands > Peat | place: Sweden: Abisko...
CCTTTCCCAAAGGGCGAGTGCTCCATATTTTTATAATATTAAATGAACCAGTGACATAATATCTAAATTCATATAAAATGAGGCGTTTCTAAATTACTAAGGATTAATTAACTGATTAGGTTTGATGAATATAAGTTATTTAATAATCTTTTTGCAATAGCAATATTAATTTATATAAATGTAACGAACTGGCAAAACCAAGTAGTTCAGTGAGAAAAACGATATCAATTATAGCAGAAAGCAAGAAAGTTTATATGAAAATAATGATAATGGGACCGATAATAGTCAACTTTAAGAGTCAAGTATCATAGACAAAAATGATTTAGCTGAAAAAGATAAAATTATCGACTAAAATATTAAATTAAAGGAGCAGATTTTTTAACTTTCACAGCAGCTTTAAGAAATATTAGAGAAAGACAGAACTCGTAAAAAAAAAATAGGTGTAATGAGTCCCAATGATGATGACTAGCTGTTGCGAGAAAAGAAAGGAGAACTGAGAAAACAACAATTAGAGATTATGGAAATGAAGAATAAAATTTATACTGTGAAAAGGCAGCTTGAAAAAGTTTATAACAATCGAAACATGATAAACAAAGAGGAAGATCTTCGCCTCTTAAAACAAGAATTACGGCAATTGGATGAATAAAAATAAGGGCTTCTTCGGATAAAAAAAGATCAAACTAAGCATCTCAAGAATGTCAACAATTAAATTCAGTATGAATAAAAGATATAAGATTTGAAAAGGGAATTAAATAAGATTAAAGAATAATCAAAATTAACAAATGACAGAATAACAGAAGCAGACCGAATATTGAGGAAAAATCATTAGCAGTACATAGCAAAACAATAAAAATTAAGAGAACTTTAGCAAAGATTAGCTTCCGCCAAATAGAGGTTAAAAATGAAAAAACCTATTCAAACTATTACTCCTGAAATGATTAACAATTTGGAAGAGTAAATAGGAATTCTCGAGCACTAACGAAGGGAAAATGAAAGATTATGGCAGGAAAAGATAAGAGCCATTGATCTTTAATTTTAGCAAAAGAAAATTGAAGAAGAAAGGAAGTTACTGATATTAAAATAAAAATAAAAATAATATCGACTCAATGACTTAAAAATCAAATAGCTACGGAAATTGGTCAGGCACAACTTAACTCATGATGTCACGAAGAAATCGGGCAATGAGGTAGATATGAGTCAGTTCAGACACAAGCGCAACATCAAATATTTAGATAAATGATCATACATTGCAGATGTTAAGCAAATTACTATTTATATAATTATAGATTTGATTTAAAAGCAATTCCTTATTACAAATGCCAAAACTATGTAAAATGTCAATTTAAACTAATTAATGTAATAATTTATTTCCATTAAGGATATAACGTTTATTGTTTTTAAATAAATAGAATTGCATTAAAATTGATTATAAACATATATTATCATTATTTTGCTGTCTTTTTCTCTGTAGTTATGTATTTTGAATTTTAGTTAAACAGTTCAACTACTGCTACGATTCCTGCTGTTTGGGCATACATAATTGAAGCAACTGGGAACAGGATAAGAGTTTCAACTATTTCAATAATTTTTTCCTTAAAATTAACTATTTTAAAGAAGTAAATTTAAAAGTTGAGGCGGGCATAAAACCATATTAACATGCAAATGCATACTTTTAGAGAAAGAATAAAACTCAACAGCTGAATGGTTTAATTGATTCCACTCGGATCAATGTAGCTGTCTACTATGTTTTAGAGTACAAATTGGCAAATAATGAAAGAAGTAAACCATAAAGCAGCTACTTGATCTAAGTATACATGGAGAACACTTAGAAATGACATTATTATATTTTTGTTCCTAAAATTTGAATTCACAACATTTTTAAAGGCATAAGAAATCTCAAGAACGCCTCTTTGATGCCTTTCCTCTTGCCAAAATTTAGATTTGCATTCTTCAAAGAAACTTTTTCCGCCAACTAAATTCATTTGATTTGAGAATGTATAGATAGGAATCACTGAAAGTCTGCCTTTGGTTTCACTGATGGCTTTCAGAGTCAAATGACAGTCCTCAGCAATGCAGTCTTGGTGAACATCATTAAAATTAATTTCTTTAAGAGTTTTGTAACTAATTGTATAGTTGGAAATAGGGAATGATATTTTGGAAAAAGAATGCATTGTTACATAGTGAAGGAAGGAGTATAGCGTATCGAAAGCACGGCCAAGGACCATGCTTTCCTTTCTATTCACACTATAAACATGGGGAGAACAAAAAAGAAAGTCATGGATGTTGAGGTTATCTTTTTGACATTTTCTCTCCAATTCTCCAATATAAATTTCAGGAATGATAGAATCAGCATCAATAACTGTGACAAAGACATTATCAGAGTTCAACTGGTATTTTTCAAAATGTTGCTATAGTCTCATAGTACACCAGTTAACATTTGCAGCTTTTCCTTGAGCTTCCCCGGCTGATGCTATGTGCACTGAAAATTAGATACCTTTAAAAGAGCTAGCAAATTAATTTGCAAGTTGTGTTGCTTTAATAACCGCTTATTTTTAAGATTATTCCATTGCCAAAACTATTAAGTAGTCCGATGAAAATTAATGATCTGCAAGACCCTGTAGAGTCTTTCTGAGAACTGTTATATCTTCTTTGTAATTCGGTACAACAAAAGTGTGTGTATAGTTGAGCTGTTGCATTTTTTATAATTTGGAGGATTGTCGTTTTTTCTCATCTTCTATGATTTTTAATGTTTTTCTAGCTGCGTAGATAAGTTTTCCGTCATACATGAGCCCCCAATAGAATAAGTAGATGAGAGCACATAGGGTAATTTGTTTGTAAAGATTAAAGTTAAGAAACATCATTGAGAAACATAAGATCCAATTCCCCATAATAAGTGCTAAAGTAACTATTTTATAGGAAAGCGGAATCAGTTAGCTTTTTCTGTTGGCTGTTGATTGTGTATCCATGATTCAATTCGATTATAAACTTAATTAACAACAGCTCAATGAATAGTCTTAATTTTCAACTTTTCATAAAGGTAAAGTCCAAAGAGAAGGCGCTATTTTAATGATAGGTCTACGATCTACTAAAATGAATAAAGTTAGTTGGGCTTGTGTTTTAATTTTTTAAATTTGTTGATCAGTTATGTTTTCAATCAATGCAAAAAAAAATATACTTTCTATTTATTGTCATTATAATCTTAGATATAAGACTGCAAATGGAAGTACAGGAAAAAACTCAATCAAATATTGAAATAATATCCTAATATTTATATTGATCTATTTTAAATCATCTTAATTCGCATTAATTAAATTAAATTAATTAGTCGTAATTATTAGATATATAATCGGAACTCATAAAGCAACTAATAAATATAACTATTCATATAATTCTTTGCTGCAGTACTCACAGATTCATTAAAATGGGATTCAATTTGATATCTTTATATTTTTATCTAATGTTATTAATTTATATATGAAGTTAAATATTTAGCTTGGCAAGGAAATAATCAATAGATATAAATACGAAATTCAGGTGCTTTCAAATTCAGGATCATTACACTTCAGCTAAGAACTGGCTTAAGTGTTGAGATCAAAATATCGAATCATATCTAAAAGTTCAGGTACTTATCTTTGAAACTAGGTTCAAATTCATGAACGTAGGAGTATCTTCATCATCCAAAAATAATGCTGCATTCGTCGATCCTCCATTTTATATTGATTGCTACGCAACTGCATACTTGTACTTATAAAAATAAATATGCCAAGTCGAGAGTATCAACCTCAAAATCAATAATCATCAAACTACTGAGAAATTGCAAAAGTTAATGTAAACCAAGTAATTTAGAATTTATACTCGCTTTCATGAAAAGTATTACTTAATGGATGGACATAAATTTGGAGCAAATTTTATGGCTTATTAAAAGGATCCAGATCAATGCCATGCCAAATATCTTATCTTTACAGGAAAATTTGATCTCAATCATTTATCTCGATTGGCTGATGCTTGCAAAAAATAAGGGATTTTTGTTAACTTTAATGAAGAAAATTAGATTTAAATAACTCATTGCGAGCGAGCAGATAATAAAAAGAGACCTAGAACTAAAGAAAATCTTGACAAAGGAGAAGAAACAATCAAATAGGAGGTGTAATATGTAGAAATAAAGACTAAAAAACAAAAAACAGAAAAATAGGTACATGATAGTTGACTTAAAATAAGTTAATGCTTAATTATATACAAATGTATTGATAGTAATCATTATGCAATTGGGGTTGGCCTCATGAAATTGAAACATGATTTATTCTATTTTTAGGCTAATAGGAGTTATATTTATCTCTGCGATGAAATAATTATAATTTTTAGGATGTCGCTAAAAGACTTCGAGATTGGGGTAAAATTAGGTATTACAACATTAAAGTAGGTGAGGGAGCATACTCAACTGTGTTTAAGGTAGAACGATTAGCTGATAAACAAATTTATGCGCTTAAAAAAGTTAAATTGGCAACGCTCTCCGAAAAGGAAATTGAGAACGCCCTCAATTAAGTAAGAATCCTTGCCAGTCTTAAAAACAATCATATCATCGGTTATAAGCAGGTGTTTCTAGACGGCAAAAATTTATGGTACTTCTTAACTCATTCAGCATCATTATGGAATTTGCAGATGATGGAGATCTTTATCAGAAGATAGTTGATCATAAAAAGAAAAAAGAACTGTTCGAGGAAAACTAAATTTGGAGTGTTTTAATTCAAACTGTAATTGGACTGAAAACACTACACTCGTTAAATATTTTTCATCGAGATCTCAAAGTACCCAATATAAAACACAGAGCGCGAATATTTTCCTTACGAAAAGTGGGTAGGCTAAGTTGGGGGATCTCAATGTTTCTAAAATAGCAAAAAATGGATTACTCTACACTCAAACTGGTACTCCATATTATGCCAGTCCTGAGGTATGGAAAGATGAGCCCTATGATTCAAAATCAGATATTTGGTCGTTGGGATGTGTTATTTACTAAATGACAACTTTAGATCCTCCTTTCAAAGCTGAAGATATGGAAGGTCTCTTTAAATCAGTCACTCTAGGAATTTATCCCCCAATTAATACAAAATATTCAAAAGAGCTAGGACATATGATTAAGCTCATGCTTCAACAAAAACCCAAATCACGTCCCTCAGCCTAAAAAATCCTTTCCTCTACTCTAATTCAAAATAAAGTGTAAGAGCTGAAGTTTCAATCGCTCAAATAATAAGAAACAAATCAATAGTTAATGAAGACTATTCGTCTACCAAAAAAACTTCACTATTTGACTGACCGTTTACCAAAGCCAAACTATGAGGTTTATTCATAAAATGATAATGGTTCAGCAAGTCTTAAAAATAGTCCATCTTTGCATCGTAAATAACGGAATTTAAGCAAAGACAGCCTGCCTCGAATCAATCAAATTTTGCAACCAGGTCTCAATTATATAAAGGGGGACAGGAATCATAAAAAAAAAATTAATGGAGATGTCCTCATGATCGAAGGACGGTCTAAAATTATTGAAGATGCTCGAAACAATGATCGACAGGGAAGAAATTTGTAAAAATAGATTAGAGATTAATTAAAAAAAATATACAAGGTAAAGGGGGCACGGTCCTAAGATCAAAAGCAAAAAAGATCAGACAGAAGCATAGTACTTCCTCCAATAAAACTCTGAGATAAATTGCTGATTTATTTTTTGATGTTCTTAATCTCACAATTAATCTGAAACAAATTATAATATTTTATGATGACCATAAATTCATTGTAAATTCTAACCTTCTATAATGAATGGATAGGTTCTAATCGTCTTGATTTGAGCAGTTTTATAAGTTATTGTGAACTATCCTATACTATTTGAAATTATGCTCCTTCAAATTAAAAGATATTAATCATAATGAGCAAACCTCAATTAAGTGAATCTGGAAAAAATAGTAATTTGAAAACTGAGAAACAAGAAATCTCTGAAGTCAGTGATGATCCTCGTTCCTTAGTCGTTCCGAAAGTAAATCATAACTCTTTGTCTGTCAATTCATAGAGAGCATAGCCTTTTTCCTCCATGGATTAGAATCGCACTGATACAAAGAATCAAGATTTCGAAGCAGGATCACAAAAGCATCCACATATGCTGCACATAGTCAAAATTAGTAGCAGTTAAGATGTGATGGATTGTCCAATATAACCCAATTTCCATAAGACCCACTCTCAGCATGAAGAATCAAATGAAGAAGAATAGAATATTGATGTGGCCTCTAACGAAGCACAGCCTGATTAGTCCAAAAGAGAGCTATCAATTTCTGAAAGTGAGGGATTTGTCGCTTCAAAATTAAATGAAAAAGAGATATTTGATGCTCCAGCAACGGAAGAAGTTCAATAAACATAAAATCTTCAACCCTAGGCCTTAAAAGATAATTTTGGTAAAAATAAGAAATAAGATGAAGAAATTCCTCAGTAAAAATAAATAGTTAATTAAAAGCAATAATAAAATGAGGATGAATAATTCGGTGATTTCGAAGAAACAGTGCCAACAGAGTAGAAGACTGTTTAAAAATAAGAGACTCATGCGTAATCTGGGCAATAAAATATCGTGAAGATAACCGAAACCTATCTTCAATCATCAGAAGGCACTTTCTACAAATAAAAGCAGGTTCAACTCCAAGCGTTGGTGGACAAATTAGATGATTACTCTCCTTTCCTGCATCAAGCTGACTATGAATCTTGAAAATGATAGTTTCTATGAGATATTTAAAATTACGAGTTGAACTATATTAATTTGGAATTAGTTGTCATTATATTTATTCAGCAACATGTCAGGAGGAGAGTTTTTGAAGACAGATCTCTTTAAAGATATCAGGAAACTCATCAATATTATCGACGAGGTTAGAGATTACGGTCTTGATAAGGAAATTTCTTTGCCTAGAATCGCTGTCCTTGGCACTCAATCTAGCGGTAAAAGTTCGCTTCTTTAAAATATTGTTGGCCTTGATTTTTTGCCTAGAGGCTCAGGAGTCGTGACAAGACGACCATTGTAGCTCAGATTGGTCCACACTGATCAGCGTAGGTCAACTTTTATACAGGTAAACTGGAAGGAAAGCCATACGCGGTGTTTGAAAACGACACAACAAACAAAAAATATATTAATTTCGGTGAAGTTCGTGCCAATATTGAGAAGCTTACTGACGAAGTGGCAGGAAAGGAAAGCCAAATTGTCAACGATCCAATCAAATTGAGGATATACTCAAGTGACTGCCCCGATCTCACTATCATCGATCTTCCAGGTATCACTCGCATTGATGTCCGCGGGCAGAAAGACATTGAAAAGATAACAACAGAAATGGCTGGATTGTAAATATTATGATATACAGATATTGCAAAGATCCAAAGACCATCATTCTTTGTGTGATTCCAGCTAACCAAGATTTAGCGATTTCAGACGGACTTAAATGCGCAAGAGAGTGGGACAAGTCTGGTGAAAGAACAATAGGTGTTATCACCAAAATCGATATTATGGACAAGGGAACATCGGCTAAAAGGATGCTAATGAACGAGGATATCCACTTAAAATTAGGATATATCGGAATTGTGAATCGAGCCCAAGAGGATATTATTAATAAAGTACCAGTGGAAGTCGCCCTCAGGAAATAAATATAATTTTTCAACAAGCATCCATAATATAGAGACCTGCCTTAAAGATATCTGGGCACTCGTTCGCTGACAAGCAAACTGTCAGAATTGTTAGTAGACGCCATTAAACGATCTCTACCTGATATCATGAAGCAAATTGAGGAAAAACTTGATGAACTCAGAGGCGAACTCGATGCCATGGGTACCCCACCTCCAGCATCTGTCCGATAGAAAAGTAACTATCTGATGCAGCTAATCGCGGACTTCAGTAATGATTATAAGAATACGCTATCAGGAAAATACGTGGCTAACTCCAAAACTATTTCATCTGAAGAGATTGGAAAGGGCGCAGTCATAAAAGGCAAATTTAAATAAATCTTCAAGGAATTTCCAAAGAATTAGTATAAGTGCTCTGCCGACTATGAAAACGAATTTATAAAGAACACTTTGAAAAGTCACCAAGGTGATTAAATATCGGGATTTCCCTCAATGGAATGCTTCAGATCTTTGCTTGTGCCCCAAATTGCTAAATTAAAAGAACCCATCTACAGCACACTCGATTTTATCTATATGGAGTTGGTGGAACTCGCAGGAGAATTGAACTCTAAAGTCTTCAGTCGCTTCCCTGATCTATTAACTCTTGTTAACGAAGTCACGAATAAAAAGCTGTCAGACTTAAAATGCCAAACTTAACTTATCCTTGATACTCTCATGGAAGGAGAAACTAATTCAGTTTTTACAAATGATTCCAAATACCTTTCCGCAAGAGATGACTTGCTAGCAGTAAATATTTCATGATGTAGAAAACTGCCACTGATGAAGATCCTTAAAAGCTGTTTATTAAATAAATTAGATAGCGTCTTGATGGTTACTTTTCCATCGTTGTTCAAGTCCTCAATGACAGCGTTCCTAAAATCATTGGCTATTTTTTGGTAAGATCTAGTCAATAAACTTTACAGATGGTGCTTTTCAACTAATTGAATCATTAGTCTATTTTTGAAACCCTTGGAGAGCCGAAAGAAGTGGAAGAGAAAAGAAAGAATATAAATTCTCGAATTCAAACTTTGAACAAAAGTTATAAAGCCTTAAAGAAAGACCCAACTGTAGTGAAACTTCTTGATACGTCCTGATCGCTGTATCTCCTCAATATTCTATTTATTACCTTAGCCAAAAACAACTAAACAATCAAAAGTAATGAAGTACCCATCTTAAATTCACTTATTGCGTCCTAATACTATTGTATTTTATGAATTATTGTCCACTATAATTACAACAAAATTATAATAAAATGGCCTTTGTTAAATTATTAGGGAAAGAATATTGTCTTGATTATCTCTCATGATTGTTTTAGATTTTTGTGAAGGAAAGAAGAAGATTCTGACTTATTAAAAATAAAAAATATTTATTATTTGGAAATATTAATTTGATATATGGCTGAAGTTAAGCAGGCTTAAACTAAAGAAGCTCCTACTAAGGACACCAAAGACACCAAGAAAAAGCCCGTCAAAGCTGAAGAAAAAGTTGAGGAGACCGCTGAAGCCAAGTTGGAGAGAGCTCTCGGCCCACAAAATACTTCAGGAGATGTCTTCGCTGTTTGCCACATCCTTGCTACTTGGAACGATACCTTCATTCACGTTACTGATCTTACTGGCAGATAAACTCTCGCTAGAGTCACTGGTGGAATGAAAGTTAAAGCTGATCGTGACGAGTCCTCACCTTATGCTGCCATGCAGGCCGCTATCGACGTTGTTAACAGACTCAAACAGCTTAACATCACAGCAGTTCACATCAAACTTAGAGCAAGAGGAGGAACTGGAGATAAAGCCCCTGGACCAGGAGCTCAATCTGCACTTCGAGCCATTGCTCGTAATGGTATTAAGATTGGTCGCATTGAGGATGTTACACCTATTCCCACTGATACAACCAGAAAAGGATGCAGAAAAGGTAGAAGGCTATGATTGTAGATAGTCAACCTTTATTTAATCTTTTACATTTTATCATGTTATCAGCATATTCAAATTATTGGTGTTAGCGAAAAGAGAGATGATCTTTAAATATTTTGTGTTGAGCAATAGATACATCTCTTCCAACATGACTTCTTTGAAATAAATGACGATTTTATTATATTGATCAGCAGGGATAAAATATAAAAGGTGTATTTTAAATGAATCCATAAATCTGGAATTAACATCAATCTAAAGATTATTATAATAACTCACGAGCCATTTTTAATTTACTGAAGATAGATAGGACATCTTTTCCCTATGAATTGTTGAAAAAGAGTTCTGATTTTACAGATGGTTCAAGTTTATTCATCAATTTTGCAATCAGTTCTTCTTGAAGCTCTATTATTGTTCGTTGCTATTCGATTTACTGAGTTAGAGCATCAAATTATGCCTCGTAGCTTAGGGCAGAAGTTGATTGAATTTGATTTATATTTGGCTTCAATTTCTTTCTTGAAATAGGCATTTATTCAGGAAAAGAATAATTTTAATTGACTGTAATGAGTTCTTGATTTACTTTTTTGGTCTATTTATTATCTTTTCTTCTAATACCTTTAAAAGATTTGCCATTGATTTAATTGATTAAACTTTATTGTCTTTCTGATGCGGGAAGTGAAGAAAAGAATCGGTTAATTACTCGAATACTGCTTTTACTATTTCTAAAAGATTATTGATTGATTGGAGTCGTAGTTCTTGATGCAACTAGTTTTTAGAATTGCATTATTACCTCACGATGTAATTTAAGCAAATATCAATTAAATAAAATTCAAATTTAACCTTTTTTCGATGTAACAAACATCATCGAGATTATAGAGGTACAAACTATCAAATATTTTAAGAGATGATTATTTTTATTTCAAATATGTCTCGTATTTCAAATAAAAGCAATTTTAAAAGAAGCTTTATTTTGTTTTTGTGATGATTTTTTTTATATATTAATCCCTATTTAATTTACATTTACTTATAGTCTTCTTAATTGATTTAATATTGACTGCATAATGATTTGGAACAAGTAGTCATTCTACACTAAAGACAGCAAAGTAGAGGAGTGCAAAAGATAATCGGATTAGCACTCTACCATCAATCTTGAAAAATCAACCTACTTTCGTGGCTAGAGGTTAAATTCGATGAGTTCTTAATTATCATAATTTCCTCGACAAAAACATTCTTAGAAAAAATCTAATCAGTCAAAGCCTAGTAGATAAAAAGAGATCATAAAGTCAAAAACGACTAAATAACTCATAATTCCAGAGAAGAAATCAAGTGATTCCACCTTTTATACATACAATATATTGGGAAAATGTAAGAAAAGGCGAATTAATTTTATTTTGCTCCGATAAAAGGTGGAGGATGCTTTAAGAAGATAAAATATTTCCAAAGAGCCTGTTATTCCTGAAAAACAATTGAGTGAAGGAGAAATTGAGAAAGATGATGAACCCGACTAACATGAATAATTTAGAAAACATCATAATCGATATTTTGATGGAATCACCCAACAAATAATAAATAGGAATGGACTAAAATGTTTTCGATGTGGAAAACAAGGACATTTTTCTAAAAACTGTCTTTAATAAAAGAAAATTAGATGCTATTACTGTTTGGGACATCATTAATACCTGGATTGTAATTCAAGATCTTGTTTTCGATGTGGTGAAATTGGCCATGTTTATCAAGTAATCATCTGTATATATAGGAATGCAAAGCAAAAGGAGAAGCATGTCTTAAATGCTAAAAAATTGGTCACACATGGAGGGAATGTGGATCGGTTATTTTAAGAGAAAACAAGAGAAATTACAAACATCAATCATCGGAAAAATAATGGTAAGAGATGAAGGAATAAGGGAAAAGAGATTTGAAAAATGTGCTGAGTGACTGGGAGAATTAACCATTTTGCTCACATTTTAATTGCAGTTCAAAAGACCTAAAATAGAGTAAAGAATAAAGGCAAAAATAATCTTTTACGTCGAATAATTTTGTGCCCTTTTCTGAAAAATAGGAATAGTAGACTTACCAATATTGATTAAAGTAAAGTCATATGTATTACATCAGTTTTTAATATTAAAATATTAAAGATATATCACTAAAGTTTTCCTAAGAAAAGTGAATATATTAATAAAGAAGAATGCGCCAAATTGACTATTTTTCCACTCAATAATTTATGGTTTTCTACACTGGAAAGAAACTCAGTTATGTTTATCCGCTGAGAGTCTATAATTATATTCAAAAATTCTTCCTATTTACATAATTTAATTTACTTTTTAAGATAATATTATGATCGATAGTCAAGTCCAATGGGAAATTGATAGTTTTTTCCGGACATAAGAGAAGATTATCACTGTGTGTATATAAAAAATAATGTAGAAGGTAAAGCGTTCTCACTTGGAAATTGGAAATATTTAGTCAGTAAGAAAGATATTAATGGCATCAATAAAATGCATTTGGGTCATATATTTTTCATATAGGATCAAGTCATCTCAATTTAGAGGAGGTTCAGGAATTGATTAAGGGTTAATGGGATAATTTAACTGAACTATCTATATGTCATCATAAAACTATACAGATGATAATGGCTCATAATTTGGAGATAAACAGTGTCAATAATTAAAGAATTTGAATGCAAAAAGATTATCTAGTCTTCATTTATATTAAAATAATATAGGAAAAATCGGTTG
>Ga0302268_1001529_pt1 | contig 12305 bp, 8 predicted proteins | sample III_Bog_E2_1_FD_194554 | JGI IMG/M metagenome (GOLD analysis project Ga0302268, IMG submission 194554) | Peat permafrost microbial communities from Stordalen Mire near Abisko, Sweden - III_Bog_E2_1 | ecosystem: Environmental > Terrestrial > Soil > Wetlands > Peat | place: Sweden: Abisko...
ACTTTATTACATCCATGTATATTTCTTTTTCACAAATATGTAATCATCGAAGTCAATAACTAACGTGCCTCATCATGATCAACCACCCCCGAACACCAAGGTAATAGTGTTTCATCCCCACCCCAGAACCACTAACAGTCGGGATCCCTAATTTCTATACTATAATGGCAATTCCCCTTCAATCTTAATGAAATCCCAACAAACAACATACGAAGTAGCAGTTTTCTAGACTAATTGCGAAATATTTTCTCAAGGAAGCGCCATGTTCCCTATTTTGGTATGGTAGACGGAAAAAAATGCGTTTTATCTTATCGAAAAGCAAAAAACCTTTCAGTAAACCTACGAATTTAAAATGAAACAGGTAATAACTAATTTTTGCGCTGAAGTAGTGGCTTATCGTGAAGGCCTTATCGCTTTGGCATCTCGAACTTAATTGTTGCTGATTAGTTCATCAGGATAAAGATAAGTATTGCATCACAGTCTTGGGAGCATAATAGACTTCCATGTGGGAAAGGACATGCTTATAATTGAAAACTATGAAAGAAAGTTAACTCGTCTCTATGAAATCAGTCGTGGGCCACGCATAGATCCCAGACCATTCGTTACACATAAAAGAAAGAGATTTTTATAAACTTTACCTGATCTACAGACTATTTATTCTCTTGTACTTGGTAGACAGAGTATATAAATTTTAGTAGTACGCAAAGGCAGCGGATCTAATAAACTTTATAGTTTCTATCGTGAAGGAGCTACATAATTTGATGTTATTCTGGAAGAGGCGTCTGATTATTTAGAGGCGAGTATTGGTGGGGAGGAAGTATTAATCATTAGAACTAAGGAAGGAGTTGGAAAAATAGTGAATTTTAGTGAAAAATAAGAGAAAATTGAGTAATTAAACTGGGATGGTTGGAAAATGATAAAAAGATGGTCAATATGTGAATATCTAATAGCTTGGAACGGCAAAGTATGGTCTTTCTTAAATTTAAACACTCGCCAATAAAAAGTATTCTAATTGCTGATTGAAAGGGAAGGACAGCAATTCTTGAATTGTTTTTTGCAATTTCGAAAAATTAATATTGATAAAAGCTTGAAGGATCATCCTTTGGTTGAGCTGTATCTTTGCTATAGTTGCCTTCTCTAAATATGGCTCTTAGATTTGGCAACTGGCAATAAAAACATCATTTATGCATCAAAAAATATATCATAAGGAAGTCCTTTTCTAAGTAACTAACTGCTCACTCCCAACAGCTACTAAACAGATAAGTTTCGAAGTATAACATGTCCTGAATATTCCCTAAACGATTATGGCGTTCATTTTTTAAATTCTGAGAAAAAAACAGTCATCTCATCTTTTGTTTATCAATGGCAGAACAAAAGCTTACTTTTGCTTGTTACATCAGATTAGCAATTGTTAATCTATCGAAAATATTTTAATATTGAAGATGGAGGTTTCTTGTTCTCACGCATTAATACACCTCTTAATGTGATTAAAAATTTTAAGTGGACCAATGAAAAAGCTTTTGTTGATCTCGGACAAGGAGTTATTCGATTGGGAAACTTTTTACTTTATAAGGGTGAGTTATTAGAAAGCATCAGTGGTAGAAGTTTGTTTAAGATGGAGGGCTCTTTATGGGTCTTGGTAAGTGAAGGAAAAATTCGACTTGTACAGCTTGGCAATGATGTCATAGAAGGATTCAGCATAAGACAGATAGACTGTGGTTTAAAATAAGAGATGATGGGCATTGATAGCACGAGTCACTACTATTGTGTGTATTCTCGTAAGGGATTCTAAATTTTTACCAAAGAGTTTGTGTCTCACTGGCGGGCCACCCTCGGTAATGAAACAATTGTAAGCCTGAAGATGTTTGAGCATTACGTCGGTATGAGTTACTACGATTATTACTGCGACGAAGATGGAGTTAATGATTATCATTCAGTTCGTTTTCGTTTTAGAATTTACAACTGCACGACGAAAACAAAAATTGTATAAAGAGAAAAGCCTTTAGACTAACCAATCCTACACATTCGCTATATTGCTCCTGACAAACTTTTATTGGTAACTTCTTCTCTGATCTTCATCAATGTCCTCAAAAACTAAAAAACCTTGGAATTATTTCGCACTCATAACTTTAGCAGTAAGCGTAGTTTTTTATCTACTTTTTCATACATACCTGATATTGTATCAACCAACCCTGGCTCGCAAAGTTCCCCAGGATATATGCTTTTGGTGGTAGTCATGGTGGTCTCGGCTTTTTTGTTGGAAAATGGCTATAAGAAGATAAACTAAAGGAGCAATGGTTTTAAGGATTTAGATGTGGAATTAGGGAAGTGACATTTTTACAGTTTGGAGAGGAAAAAGAATAACTTAAAGCTTTAATTGCCGATGAAGACGGAAATTTGATTGTCTTAAACCTGAAAAAGGATCATGCGGAAAAATTAGCTGATTTTAGACTCGGAGCAATTGTAAACTCTTTCAAAACTCGTTCTGGACAGGATCGAGTTAAATACTGCTCTCTTGATGACGGCAGCATCAAACTATTGACAGCTGTAAAGCTTGATAATCCTGAAGTGAGCTACTTAGATTTCCAAAATTATTTTTGCAACTAACTACCATTCTATGGGGGATTCAATCTTCGAGTAAGCCGTCAGCTTTTGCAAAAGTATCGAAGTGGAAGATTGGTATCTAAGGGCAATGTGGTGGATGGCGATATCTTATAAAATTTCTTTTCGCTGACTTCGACATTGCAGCAGCATATAGTGCGTGAATCTTAAATGTAAATCAGTGCCCTCAAAGGAATATTACCCTTTTGACATTATTTGTATATCAATTATTAATCCTTTTAAAGAGTATTATTCCAATAAAATAACTTATTTATATTGGTATTTTCGCTTTATAAAAAATAATACTAAAGATGCAACAGTCACCAGAGAAAGTTACCTTTCATCTGCCCCCGAAGGTATCCTTTACCGACACTTTTGGTTCTTCTCTTTCTGAAAAAGAAGAAAAATATACTCTAGACCGTAATCTTGCTCGAGGCATATTGTATTTATCATATCTAAAACAGAGAAAATAAGCCCTAACTCATTGTTGAGGAGCACCAATAGTCTATGCTTGTCGAGCAAGCTGCCTTTAATCAATAGGAAGAAATTCATAGGATAGTTGTTGAGTATCGGAACAAATACGATCGCACCAAAAGTGAATCTACAGCTGTGGAAAATAGAATAAATGCATTGAAGGAAGAATTATCTCGAGTACAGGTATCAACTGATGAGCTGCTAGCAAATAAAAGGCAAACAATCTAAGTAATCAAGCAATAATGTAGAAATGTAAGAATATGCAAAGATAATTAGAAGAGCAATGCTATATGGTGAGTCAAACAGAACTGAGGTTAGATGGGAGTAAGCATATGAGCGACAGACTCGATAAAGATATTCTGTTTTATAGGAAAAAATACTTTGACTGCAATATTTAACTCATCAAATTGCGATCTGAGAAGAAAAGATTTGGAGACCATTCTCACAGACAGGAAAGATTAAGCGTAAGATGTAAAACCCTGTTGACTTCGGTGGAAGGAAAACTCAATCACAATCAACATGAACGAAAAAGAGGACTGTATTAGATTACTGGCGTTTTGGGCTGTAAAAATTAGGTTTTTATCAGGCAGCACTAGCGAGAGAATCGATTATAAAAATCTATGATGGCTGCTTTAAGTGAAAAATTAACGTAGTAAAAGGAGCTCACCAAACTGTTTTGTGTTAATAAATTTTTGAAATCCCTGCTTCGGTGTAAGATGGACAATTTAATGACCAAGGGTAAAGAAATAAATGATGCTTTTTGCAAAATTAAGCAGCACACCACAGTTAGGTCAGTTGAGGAATTTGTCCGGAAATTTATGAAAAAAGAAGAAGTTTATGGTTCTTTACTTGAGTCTATTTCGATGTCTGAGCCTAAGATATAACTACTAAAAAGATAAGCTGAATAGCTGAAAGAATAAAGGAGATTAATTGAGCACTAGAAAGATGAGATTTAGGAAAAATATAAAAAGATAAATAAACATAATATCGATGAGCAGCTCGATGAGCTCGAAAATATCGATTTAAAACTTCACCAAATTGAGAAGTTTAAAAATAGTCTACAAAACTGGACAGTGGGAACAATTGCCATGCTGAGAGGGGTACCTCGTCTTGAGATTCGATCCAAATATGATTATTTGGCAGATATGCTTGGAGATTGCTTGCGTCTATTGCTCAAAACTAGTGAAAATTATGATGAGAAAGACACATCTTTAGCAGAGGAGGTCTTGTCCAAACAAGTTCAAAAAAATAAAATTGAAACAAATGAATACTTAAGGCGCAACATACGCATCAAAACTTTGGGAAATTAAGTTAAAGAGGAGGAGGATAATGACTATGACCTACTTTCTGAAAAGGACTTTCTTCATGGAGCGAGGCGCGCTGTTAAAAAGAAACACGCTGGACATGAACGTGTCCGATTAATAAGCAGATACTGAATGATTGATGCTTTCTACCTTTGAATATCAAATACAATTATAAAGATAGCTTGTAATATGAGTAGGACCTACTCAAAGAGTCTATATTTTGCAATTGATCAATGAATCAAAGTTCGGGATGCCAAAGGTAATCTTAAAGGAATAGGTATTATCCTTTTATTTTTTATTTTATTGCGAGTAACTGAGATCCACAACTTGTAATTAAAATAAACTATCTTTGAATTTTATCCAAATTAAATCTATCCAATTCTACATTTGTGTTAAATAATTATAAATGTGAATGAAGGGATAAATTTAAATTTATTAACAAATATTGATTTTTTAATCTCAATATCAAACTTTATTATCTTATAGTTGCAAGTCTCTAAAGTTCATAATTTAAACCTTATTTTGTGGTAATATTGTTAATAGCGATCTCTTCGTAAGACCATAAAATATTTTGATTCTTCTGTCTAAAATAAAAATATATATTTGACGAAGAGTAGCTTAGTCTCAAAAACAGAGCATAAAATTGAGTGTTGTTCATCGTTTTATCAGTCAATAAAATTATAGAAATTTAGAATTGTCTTAAATTATAAAAAGAGATCATTATAATCAGCAAGAGAACAAACATCTGAAATAGAGTAAATACTTATTTTTGATCTCTAGGTAGGCACTCATGTTTTTCATCTTCCCCTCCTTTAGTGCCATTAGCAAGTACCGTCCTCGAAGAATTTTACAGATCAGATACTCGAACATCTTCATCCTTTTCATGTCTGTTTAATCAGCAAGAGAATTATAGAAGAAAGGGATTAGGCTTTGAGGTCCTGAAATAGAAGGTTAAAGTTTCAGAAAATACTCTCGAAAATTAAAGAAATTGACTCCCCAGTTTTGACATGTTTTTATTAATTTCTGTCTTGTTTTGGGATTCTTGCTCAAGAGAAGTCTAATTGTTTTTTTAAAGATATATCCAGCCAAATTTTTTGTATAGTCAGCACAGACATCAGTAGATGAAGAAGAACATTATCTTGGCTTGATCTTTCTCTTGACTTTTAAACATAACGGAGAGGAAAATTGAGGATTTTAAATTTTAGGAAGAACTAAAGTTGATTGATTTTTGATGAAGGGAGAATTTTATTTTGTTGAAGACTATGTATTGTTCTTTGGGATATATATAAGAGTGACTTCCCCTTCTTTAATGAGAAACGTAGATGTGTATCCATTCTCTTTTTTATCGAGATCTAGGTCTGTGCAGGTTGAAATGCGGTTTTAATCCGTCTATAGCTCTGTTCTTTATTGAAAAAAAGAAGTATCACATAATTTTATGGTAAAAGAATTCTCATTCTCATTATTGATGTGAAAAGACGATTCTAAGTCATAAGTATCATCCATTATGTGGTTGAAAGAATGTGCCTCTTATTCAACGTTTGACATTTGTAATAAATTAATATAAAATGAGTTATCATTTTGTTAATATTATTTATAATTTATCAACATTAGCAAAAATATATATCCGTAAATAATATACAAAGATAATAGGCACCATAAAAAGCATCCAAAATATTTAAATCTGACTCTTTGAAACTTTAAAAATAGTTTGCAATTCTGCTTTTCAAATTAATATATTAATTTTAAAATGCATTTACTAAATTGAAGAAACAAAATATACCAACCATTATTCTAAACCCAAAATTTACTTTATCAAGAATATCTGATTGATGGGTTAACAAATTTATATTTTTAATTGTAAATTCAACAGAAGAGAATTATCATAATCCACATAAGAAATCACTATACAGTAAAATTAAAATTTTGCCTCTTTACAGCCTGCCTTGTTCTCTGTCTTCTTTATTCAATTAATTGGAATCGTTTCAACAAATTTGACTTATCAGATTATTTAAGATCTCGATCATGTCGCTATTTATTTTGTTATAAAAAGCTTTAGGATAAAAAGGGAGTTGACTGTTCTTGTGGAGAGTGATAAAATGAAGTGAAAGATAATAATGTTTAGATGTTTATGATCAACTCCTCTTTTGGAGGATCTGATGGATAATGTGTTGATGCTCCATTATCTGATTATGAAGCAAAATGATAAGATTCAGATAATAAAAGACTAAACTATTTATCCTTTTAACAATTCAAAGGAAGAAATTATTCTTAAGCTTTATAAACGATCAGAAAATATAAATAAATATATATGATAAATTTCTTATAATGACTAAAACATATTTTTATTGCATTATTATCAGGAAAATTATGATTAAGATCAACGCTTTATTATATTTGTTTACAAAAGTTTAACTCCTAAAATATATTCTTGAAGACTTTAGAACGATTGCCATAGAGAATTTATTCATTATTGATTAAATCCATATGAGAAAGGACCTTGAACTTTCCCATATAATAACTTTTATTCTGAATTCAGTAATAAAATTTAGGTTAGATCGTAAATTATTATGATTTAGAAATATTTATATATATATATAAAGATTAAGCGTAGCTAGCCTCAACAAGTTATGAAAGAAGGTACAAAATCAATTGAAAATCAAAACAGATGCTATTATTCTGTTTTGGAACGAGTTGGGACAATGGGATGCTACCAATATACTGTATTCTCCATTCTTTTTTTGATTTGTTTAGTCTCAGTTTCTAACTTTTTTATTAGTCCCTACATATTTCATTAGGATCCATACACTTGTCCTGATTTTTAAGAAAAAGAATGCAAATAATTCGTATGCTCTCTTCCTGCAGAACAACGGAGTTCATATACACAAAAAACAATGTCTACAATGGGCAATTAATATGGTGATATGCTTTGCTAGCGCCAGTCTTAAATAACAGCAATGCGCTAAGCAACTCTTATAGGACCTATTGTTGGACTGCTTTTGGGTAGTCTCTTTTCGGGAATAATTGGACGGAGATATACCATCATCATATCTTTATTGGCTTCGATAACGGGTATAATAATCTGTCTAGTTATGCCTACTCCGAATCTCGTTTGCATCGGGCTAATTGTCTGGGGGATAGGTGCTGAAGCTTCTTATACGCTCTTAATAAATTTTATTACAGAAAATACTTCATAATAATATAGAATCAAATGCTATGTCCTCTTATGGACCTTTTTCGCTTTTGCAGCGATGACGAATACACTTTTATTCTATGTTTTTAAAAACTGGAAAGTAATATTGGTCTTTTACTATTTGACAGCTAATGTGGTTGGTTTAATACTATTTACATATTTTGTGTAAAAAACACCAATCTAGCTCATCACCCGCAACTCTCCAGAGTAAGCCTTCTCTGCCTTTATGCGTATTGCCGATAAAAACTAAGTAAAAGATCATAACCTTACAGTGGATGAAATTGCTCAAATCAAGAATATGCATAAAGAGAGTATTTTTACACTTGTGGATATATTTGGTTATGAATCTGTGAGAAAAGATATCATTCCAATGTCTCTACTATCATTTTTAATGATATTTGAATTCTATGGTCCTCCTCTCTTGCTGGACAAACTAAATATGGACTTATTTTTAAATGGAATCCTGACTGGAGTCTCTATATTAGCGGCGAATTCATTTATAAATATCCTACCTCCATTCTATCGTCGTAAGCAATTTCTGATTATCTTTTTTATTTGCTCAGCAGTTTTCCTGTTTATCAACTATATGCAAACTCGAGATAATTGCAAAAATTGCAATGGATCCATATAAATATTGCTTATTTACGCAGCATTCTTCCTCTCTCGCTTATTTATCAATCTTGCCAACGGAATCTTCTTAATCTCACTTAATTAAATGCTTCCATCCCAAGTTAGACATATAGGCTACTATTGGGTGGTATGTTTCGGTCGCTTATCTGCGCTCATAGTTCCCTTCTTACCTAAATTATCAGAAAAATCTATTCCTCTTATGCTTATATTTGCGATAGTGGGAGCTATATGCGCGTTGATGGTATTGTTTATTCGATAGACAACAAATATCCTTCCGCCAGATGTTATTCAATAACTTTAAATATAGAACCCTGATAAAGAGTACTCCAAGATTCCTCACTAATTAGTCAATTGATATGAATTTCTTATGTATTTATTATATTTTATATCAGGAAGAGATTAGTAATATACAAATATAGAATTACAGGAATCAATCATTAATATAATCGGAGAAATACAACAGCCGAGTATTTCGAATCTTAATGTAGGCCGCTTTGTCTTTCATTCTACTCTCACCAAGAGAATCTAATGTGTAATATTTTCTCAGAACTTTACATATCAAATAGTCGAACAATTTGACCAGTCGTTCATCAGTACATTTCGTAGAAAAGAAAGGAACCAAGCTCTTTAAGCTGCAAATCTTGTCCAAAAGTGGCAAATAATACTCCCGGAATCTTGAGATATCAACTCTCCATTTTTCACAATAGTAAATTAGCTGGGGTTAAAATCCCTTCTTGAAAAGCCATCTAACTGCTCTGCTAAAAATATGAACCGGAGGATTCTTCTGATAGTCAGAGCACAATGATGATTTAATGGGAGAAGCTGAGGTAAAATCCGTCTTTTAGAAAATATTTTTTTCGATATAGCTAATGATCAGCTATTCTTCAAATTTAGGCATCTTTTGGGATTTTCTCATTAAAGTAGATGATTTAGGGAATTCAGATGCTGATTTAGCTAATGAAGGATCAAATAGTTTAATAATAGAATTAGAATTACAGTTGTTTGAGGCTAAAGATGATTAATGGTCTAAGAACAAGTTATTCCTATCAATGAAATCATTTAGTTCGAGATTTTAAATGCCCTGGCTCATACTATTTAGACGATAATATAATTATGACCTCACTAATTATAAGAAAAAAAAGTTCATAAGCTCCAAAAGGTTTACCTTGTGTTTCTGTAGCCTTAAACAAATATGCATGAATCACAATATAACTCACAATAAACAATTGAAAAAATGAGTATCTCATGTGATTGGAAAGATAGGAAGAGTTTCCTTCTTGATTAACATAAACAACTAGCTATTTTGCTGGAAATTAATTCCATGTGCAAATAAAGAAACCTGTTGATAGGCTTTGCCCAATATTCTCATTATTTGCTATTTCTATTTCAGGAAATGAGCTATTGACTTGTATCATAAAGATAAAAAATCGAATTAAGTTATTAATTAAATATTAAATTAATTCTTTTATAAAATGCAATTATTATTATTGTTGAAATTATGCTTAAATACACTTTCCAATAGTATCTGTAAGAGTTACTTTTCTTTTCCATTCACCAAATAATTCATATATACAAATTATCCACAAAAATCGTCTTTGCTAACAATATTTTAGCAATAATCAAAAATGTAAAGAGATTTTCAACTGTCATGAAAACAAATGATTCTCAATATTCAATTTATCACTCCATACAATTTACAGCTTTAATTAATATAAATTATATTCATTGGAATTTTATGTCATCATTGACTTATGCTGCCAATCTAGATTTCTGCTGATAAAAGCTTTGAACTCATTTCCCCCTTCACTGATCTCCTTCGAATATACAGGATTATAAAGATTACTAAGTTAATAGAAAAATACTCGCGAGGACACCAGTTAGTCCGATCAAAATGGAGAGACCAACCACCAGCCAGTTAGTTGTACTTGTGCCCAGGTCATCTTCCAACTCGACTGATGAACCGAAATAGCAATTTGCATCACTCGAAAGAGTATAACCGGCAGCGCATTGAGTACACATTAACCCGTTAGTACCACAATTAGCCGATGTAATATTAGCCCCACATCCACTGGGAGTTTGCTCCTAAGGTTCACATGACAAGCAATTGGTACCGCATTGTTGGCAAATACCAAGAGGAGTTGCATAGTAATTAGGAGTATATCCTGTTACGCAGGACGTGCACATCATGTTTGTTGTCTGCCCTACATAATAAGCGCACGTTAAGCAGTTAGAGTCTTGACTGGAGCACAATTGGCAGCTATAGATAGAAGTACCATTCACCTTCTGAGCAAGAGTTTGCATTGCAGTTCGGGGACACTGAAGAGCAGCTATCGCAATTTGCATCACTAGATAGGATATAGGTGGCTGCACACTTAGTACACATCATTCCATTAGGTCCGTTTGTTCCGCAATTAGCTGATGATACATTAGCTCCGCATCCATTAGTTTACTGATATGGTTTACAGGACAAGCAATTGCTACCGCAAGACTGGCAAGTGCCGACTGGAGTTGCCCAGTAGTTTGGTCCATAACCTACAGCACAAGAGGTGCAGACAATGCCTGTCGATTGACCTGGATCGTAGATGCATGTCAAACAGTTAGAGTCTGCTGTAGAGCATACAAAACAACTATAAACAGAAGTGCCATTAATTACTTAATCTGTACCGTTGACCATAACTGGAGTCAAAGATGCGTTGTTTGCACATTGATCACAAGTAAAGACTCCATAGGAAACTTCTGAACAAGAATTAGAATTGCAGTTTGGTGACAAAGTTGGACAGTCATAGCAATTACCATTTGGAGTTAGATAATAGGCTGCTGCACATTAAGTGCACATTAATCCATTAGTACCACAATCAGCTACGGGTACACTAGCCCCACATCCACTTCCTGTTATGGCTTAGCATGCCAAACAATTACTTGAGCAGGGCTGACAAGAACCTTGATTTGCGTAGTTAGAGCCGATAACAACAGCAAATCCATAAACACATGAAGAACAAAACATGCTTGAAGAAAGTGACGAATTATACGTACAAGTCAAACAGTTTGAGCCTCCTGCAGAGCATAGCTGACAAGTCCAGACAAGGCTGCTATTCACAGTATAGTTAAGGCCATTAACGACCAAGGGTGTAGAGAAGCTACTGTTTGAGCATGAAGTACAGTTCACAACTCCAGGAGGAACATAAAGGCAAGACAAGCAATTGATGCCGCAGGTTTAGCAAGTAGCAATAACTGGAGCCCAGTAATTGAGTGCATATCCAGAAGAGCAGGATGTGCAAACCATACTGGTTGACTGGCCAGAATTATAAGTGCAAGTTTGGCAATTAGAGTCTACAGAGGAGCATAATGAGCAACTGTATACAATAGAACCATCAGCCAGCTACTCGGTTCCGTTTATAGTTACAGGGATTAAAAATGCATTGCTTGAGCATTGACTACAAGTGACTACTCCGGTTGATGTGTATGAGCAAGAATTGGGGTTGCAGTTTGGAGACACTGTTGGGCAAGAATAACAATTTGCATCAGAAGAGAGAACATAACCTGCAACGCAGTCGCTACATAACATTCCGTTTGTTCCACAATTAGCTTATGATATATTATTTCCGCATCCATTAGTTTATTGATAGGGTTTGCAGGACAAACAATTACTGCCACAAGATTGGCAAGAACTAACTGGAGTTGCCCAGTAGTTTGGCGCATAGCCTACAACGCAAGAGGTGCACACCATACCATTCGATTGAGCTACATTTGACAGGCATAGCAGACAGTTGGAGTCTACGGAGGAACACAATGGGCAGCTCTCAATAGAAGTGCCATTAACTACTGAGGAATATAAGAATGCGCTATTATTAGAGCATTGATTGCAGGTGAACACTCCCAAAGAAAGGGAAATGCAAGAGTTCACCTTACAGTTAGGAGAAACGGTTGGACAATAGTAGCAATTAGCATCCACTGCGAGGGTATAGTTTGGAGCACACTGAGTGCACATCAATCCATTAGTACCACAAGAACTAAATTGAATGCTGGCTCCACATCCACTTGAAGAACCCAGATTATATTGACAAGCTAAGCAATTACTTGCACAAGGCTGGCACGTCCCGTAGTTT
>Ga0302268_1001534_pt1 | contig 12280 bp, 8 predicted proteins | sample III_Bog_E2_1_FD_194554 | JGI IMG/M metagenome (GOLD analysis project Ga0302268, IMG submission 194554) | Peat permafrost microbial communities from Stordalen Mire near Abisko, Sweden - III_Bog_E2_1 | ecosystem: Environmental > Terrestrial > Soil > Wetlands > Peat | place: Sweden: Abisko...
AAGCCAAGCCAGGCAATTTGTCCGCGTAAGAATTTATGTTGCTCGGGCATGTTCTTTAAAACCTCCGCTACCTTGCGTGTCATTACCCTGAAATCACCTGTATCTAAAGGAACATCCACGTTTGAGATACGTGCCAATAACCTATAGAAGGTTTTATAAGCGGTTTTCTTAATAAAGCTTTTGTCTTTTCTTGAACGGCGTTTTGCATACACCACTTCATTGCCCTGTTTAATCAAGCCAATCATTTCTTCAATCAACTCAGGGGGGTCTTGTAAATCAGCATCTATAATGGCTATGATGTTGCCCTTGCATAAATCAACTCCGGCACTAACGGCTATCTGATGCCCAAAGTTTCTGCTGAAATCAATATACCTTACTCGCTCATCAGTCTGCGCCAAGGCTTTTATTAAATGTATAGAATTATCTCTGCTGCCATCATTTACAAACACCAACTCGTAGCTCATTCCTATTTTCTCTACTACGGGACGTAAGCGGGTTACTAAGTTCGGAATGTTTAATTCCTCATTGTAAATAGGTATGATGATTGAGAACTCTACCATAAATTATTTCTTCACTACTATATGTAATTCGTTCAATTGTTCATCACTAATGGCACTCGGACTATCAATCATCACATCTCTGCCCGCATTGTTTTTTGGGAAAGCGATAAAATCTCTGATACCATCACTACCACCAAACAAAGAACACAATCTGTCAAACCCAAATGCCAGTCCACCATGCGGAGGCGCGCCGTACTCAAAGGCATTCATTAAAAAGCCAAATTGGTTTTGTGCTTCTTCTTTAGTAAAGCCAAGTATCTCAAACATCTTGGCTTGTAACTCTTTATTATGAATACGAATAGAACCGCCACCAATTTCTACACCATTAATAACCATGTCATAAGCATTAGCTCGGACCGAGCCCGGACTGCTGTTTAGTAAATCAACATCTTCAGGTTTAGGCGAAGTAAACGGATGATGCTTGGCATGCCACCTTCCCGCTAAGGAAGCCAAAACATTTGGGTCGCCATCATTCCATTCCAACAAAGGAAAATCTATTACCCACAGACAAGAGAATTTATTTTTATCGCGCAAGCCCAAGCGTGTACCCATTTCTAAACGAAGCTCCGATAAAGCCTTACGCGCCTTATCGGCTGTGCCCGCCAATATCAATAGCAGGTCGCCGGGTTGGGAGTTGAATGCTGCACTCCATTTTTTTAATTCTTCTTCGTTGTAAAATTTATCTACCGATGATTTAATTGTTCCGTCTGCATTATGTCTCGCATAAATTAATCCGGTTGCACCAATTTGCGGACGCTTCACAAACTCCGTCAATTCATCCAATTGCTTGCGGGTATATTCGGCAGCACCTTTGGCACAAATACCCACCACCAATTCTGCTTCGGCGAAAAGCTTAAAAGCCTCACCCCCTGCCCCTCTCCAAAGGAGAGGGGAGTCAGGCTCGGAATTTTTCAACTCCACAAACTTCATTTCAAAACGGGTATCGGGTTTATCGTTGCCATAATATTTCATGGCATCGGCATAAGTCATGTGCTCAAGCTTAGGAATATCAATGCCCTTAACGGTTTTAAATAAATGCTTAACCAACCCTTCAAACGTGTTTAAAATATCTTCCTGCTCCACAAAGCTCATTTCGCAATCTATCTGTGTAAACTCAGGCTGACGGTCGGCACGCAAATCTTCATCTCTGAAACATTTTACAATTTGGTAATAACGATCGAAACCACTTACCATTAATAATTGCTTAAAGGTTTGCGGAGACTGCGGCAAGGCATAAAATTCGCCTTTGTGCATACGGCTGGGCACTACAAAATCTCTCGCCCCTTCGGGAGTAGATTTAATCAACACAGGTGTTTCTACTTCTAAAAAATGCAGCTTATCTAAATAGTTACGCGTTTCAATTGCCAAACGATGGCGCAACTCTAAATTCTTTCTTACAATGCTACGGCGCAAATCCAAATAGCGGTATTTCATTCGCAACTCATCGCCACCATCTGTTTCGTCTTCTATGGTAAAGGGTGGGGTAATGGAAGTGTTTAATGTGTGAATTTCAGAAACTGCAATTTCAATATCTCCAGTCGCAAGATTTTTATTTTTACTCTCTCTTTCTATTACTTTTCCATGTACTTGTAGAACACTTTCTCTAGGAAAAGAGCCATGCTCTGTATTGTCAGTAAATAAAAATTGTAATTGTGTAATGCCGTACCTGTCTCTCAAATCAATAAAGGTAAGTCCACCCATCTTTCGGGTTTTTTGCACCCAACCGCAAAGCGTAACAACTTTTCCAATATCATTTTTTGTTAATTCCCCACAAGTATGTGTTCTGTATTTAGTTTCCAAGTTTCTTTTATTTAAAATTTATGTTGCAGTGCTACTTTTATTTGTTCCGTATGATGCTTGCCATGCCATGCATATAAACCCAGCAGCCAAAGCAGATTGAATTTCTTGTCGTATTCAGGGTGGAAATACGCACGCTCGTAATCCTTCTATTCAACAATTCTAAGGCACGTTTATGAACCCCGTTTATAATCTGCAAAGAACCCGAAAGGTCATCATTGTTTGCGTCAACCAGCTTTGCCCAGGTGTTTTCATCATAAGGCTTCACGGTAGGCGTTTCTTCGGTAAGGGTTAAACGCAAACGTATATGAAAATTCAAATGACTATCCGCCACATGATGCACAATTTGTTTAACATTCCATCCCTCCGGACGGTATTTATACAAAAGCTCTTTGTGCGAAAGCCCCTTAACCGTTTGTGCCAGATAAACCGGCAGAATTTCCAACGCATGAATCTGCTTTTTAACCTCTTTTTCATCAAAAGAAGCCATAGCCACAAACTTCCCCGAAGGGTATTTTAACTTTTCTATATCAATATCTGCTAACATGCCATTGATTTTAGAATGCAAATGTAACAAAACACCGATATTTTACCTCAAGTGCTTCGCACAATAAATAAGGTAAGTTTGCGTTCGCTAAAAAGAATACATAAAACAGCTTCCCGCTAATTGCAGAGTATTTATTATGTTTGTATGGTATGATGATTAAAAACAAATTAAGTATAAAAAGAAGTTTGTTGCTGATTGCTTTTGTTGCTGCCAGCCTATCTTCTTTAGCTTTTGATTACAAGGTTTCTATATTGGAGAAAAGCTTTGAGGATGAAAACTTTAATTTTTTTATTCAAAAAGTTGTTGATGCGCGCCTGAATAAAGAAAAGCCCATTGGCGCTTTGTTGGAAGGTTTTTCGTTGAATAAGGAAACGGTTGGTAATGATTCGTTGGGCTATCAAATGACCGCTTTGTTTAATCGCAAGCCGGAGATATTTAATGCTTCTCTTAAAGTATTGATGGTCATAAACCAGCTTAATCTACGCTTTATGAAAAGTGCGGATGGTAAGAAAGAAGAGTTAGAGTTTTCTATCGCCATAGATTATTATCAGTCGGGAGAAAAATCTTGTGGTCTATTATATCAGCAGTTTTTTAAGTTTAAACAACCCGTAAAATCCGCTACCAAGATCGCTAAAGATATAGATAAGGGTTTTACTGAAACGATTAAAAAAGCCTTAACCGATTTTAAAAAACAAATCAGAACAAATAAAGTTATTGTAAGAAAAGCGTTTGATACAGGTATGCTTTTTCAGTTCTTAGAAAACACACCGGCACAAGTAGTAAACAATCAAAATGTGCAAGACGGGCTATATTTCAGTTGCAAAGATTTATATTTTAATAACCCCGGCGTGATAAGCAATTATTCTTTTACCGATTCTACCGGGCTTGGGCAAACACCACTTATTGTAAAAGCTCCCGGTTATTTAATGGAAAGAGTATATGCCATCGTTAGAAGCAAAAGAATATTTGTATACACAGGTGGAGGTAATTATAAAGAGGCTGTGTTTGGCGATGACGGAAATCTGTTTATACCAAGTATTGTAAATAATCTTTTAGTTGCCGGTACAAAAGGAAGTTCGGCTTCTATAGGCATACTAAATAACTTACCTTCAACTACTAAAGTAGTAACACATGCTACTGATTCAACGGCAAAGCAACCTGTAAAACAACCTCAAACAATATATAAAGCTACTGACTTTTTTATAGATTTTGAAACGGGTGATTTGGTTTCTTTAGTACCCTAAGGCTTGTTCTATAATTCCTTTATTCAGGGAAAAATAGTTTATAAAATTTAGACAGGTTTCTACGTTTACTAATGTATTTTTGCGCCACAATTTTTAATTATGGAATTAACCGAACAGGAAATTACACGCAGACATAAACTGGAAGAGCTAAGGAGCTTAGGCATTAATCCCTACCCGCCTGAAGAGTTTACCGTTAACGTTACGGCTGCCGATATTAATGAGAATTACGAACGTGATAAACTAAACTATAAAGACATCAGCATTGCAGGGCGCTTAATGAGCATACGCGATATGGGCAAGGCCGCCTTTGCCGAAATACAGGATGCCACAGGGCGCATACAATTTTATATTAAACGCGATGAGATTTGCCCCGGCGAAGACAAAGTATTATATGATACCGTTTGGAAAAAGCTCTTGGATATTGGCGATTTGATTGGTTTAACAGGCTATGTGTTTACTACCAAAACGGGTCAGATTTCTATACACGTTACCGGGCTGAAATTATTATCAAAAGCATTGCGCCCACTACCCATTGTTAAAACAGATGAATCGGGTGTAGCGCATGATGTGGTTAGCGACCCTGAGTTTCGTTACCGTCAGCGTTATGTAGATTTAATTATTAACCCGCAGGTAAAAGATACGTTTGTAAAACGCACGCAAATTATCAATTCCATTCGTACTACGCTTACCAATAACGGTATGCTGGAAGTTGAAACACCTATTCTGCAAAGTATTCCGGGTGGCGCAACAGCACGCCCTTTTGTTACACATCACAACGCGCTTGATATACCCTTGTATTTACGTATAGCGAATGAACTCTATTTAAAACGCCTTATTGTGGGTGGTTTTGATGGGGTATTTGAATTCGCTAAAGACTTCCGCAATGAGGGTATGGACAGAACCCACAACCCTGAATTTACCGTGTTGGAGTTTTATGTGGCTTATAAAGATTATAACTGGATGATGACTTTTGCAGAGAACTTGCTAGAGAAAGTCGCGCTTGATATATACGGAAATACACTCGTTACGGTGGGCGATAAGCAAATAGATTTTAAAGCGCCGTTTAAACGCATTACCATGTATGACGCTATTAAAGAACATACAGGTATTGACATTAGCGGTATGGATGAAAACCAATTGCGTGATGTTTGTAAACAACTACACATTGAGGTTAACCCAAGCATGGGCAAAGGAAAACTGGTTGATGAAATATTTGGCGGCAAGTGCGAAGGCAATTATATACAACCTACTTTTATTACGGATTATCCGGTAGAGATGAGTCCGCTTACCAAAAAGCACCGCACTACAGCCGGCTTGGTAGAACGTTTTGAGTTGATGGTTAACGGAAAAGAAATTGCCAATGCGTATACCGAGCTTAACGACCCTATTGAACAACGCGAACGTTTTGAAGAGCAGGTAAAATTGCAAGAGCGTGGCGATGATGAAGCCATGTTTATTGACCAGGATTTTTTACGCGCGCTTGAATACGGAATGCCTCCTACTTCGGGTATTGGTATCGGTATAGACAGGTTAACCATGTTGCTTACCAATAATGCTTCTATACAGGAAGTTCTTTTCTTCCCGCAAATGCGACCTGAAGCAAAGCCAAGTGCGCATGAAGGAGTAATTACAGACACCTCTAAATAAAAAACAAAAAGAGTCTGTAAATAAGACCGAGAAGCAAGAGCAAATAAAAGAAGCTTAAAGCGATTCTTTTATAGGGCATTCTCTTATAACTCTTTAAGCTGTTTCTAATGTACGAAGTCTTTTTTTATGAAAAGCTTTGTACAGAGCAATCAGAGTAATAAATGGAATTAGCCATATCAATTTGCATCCGAGCCTATCAATAGCCATCGAAAACGTTCCGCAATCCCAGGCATTAAGTAATATTGAAATAAAAACCAATATCATGATTGCTTTTAACTTTCCGATTATGGAATGTTTTACGATTATTAGAAAAACGAGAAGACATAAGCATAAAATAGTAATCACAATAAATAATACATTAAAAAAATCAATTGCTTTTAATTGTGATTGGTTCTGTCTGGATAAAGTGTAATTATGGAGGTCGTTATTGAAATATTTGAAAACTCGTTCATATAAACGAGTACCTTCAAGAAAACTCCCGTTTCCGTCTCCGATATTAAAATGAATTAGTTGTTGCAAAGTGGCTTTTATAGACCCTTTTATATGCATGATAATATATTTAGGTTGGGTAAGAGTCGCATAAATTATTTCGTTGAACTCTTCTTTTGATTCTTTCCAGCCAATTTTATAAAGCGGACTATTTTCTTTCCAGATAAAATCTAATGCCGTGGTTGGCAGGGAATCTTTATAAGTACATAACTTGTACTTATATGTTGCACAGTTTTCGTCGAGATACTTCTTAAGAATACCTTTATCGACCATTGTTCCCATAAAAAATACGTGCTTTGACTTTGAAAGGGCTGACCCCATAGTTACTATCGAAGCAATGGTTAAAAGAAATAAAATCATAATTCGTAAAGTAGCTTTAGGGTAGTTTTGTTTTTGTAAAATAAAATTTCTTAACACAAATGCTGAGACAAGAATTAAACTAAACAATAAAATATGCGACATATGCATAGCTACTGAAATAAAAAACAAACTATACAGGAAAAATAACGTTCTGCGTTTTACAGCGCCTAACAGAATTAATATTAGGCAGAGTAAAGCAATAGATGTGAAAATATCAGGCATTAACTGACTTACCGTCCATGATAATCCGGTAAAGAAGGAAAGGAAAATAATAGTTAATAGTCCAAAGGGTAGAAATAATTTTTCACCAATGACTTGTCTTACAAGAAGAAAAATCAAATAAGAAAGTATCAGTCCTTGAAAAAATATTACAAACCATAACGACAATCCATTTAAACTAAATAATCTTAAAAATAATCCATAAGTTATTGGTCTGTCAAAAGGAGTTTGAAGCTCAAGTCCTGAAGCGATATAGGTTGAGGTATCGGAATAAACGATTGGGAACCCATTATAGAACGCATCAATGATTAAAAAAAGCGCTCCAATAAGAATAAATACTATAAGCTTAAACTCGCCTTTCATTAATTATTTTATTTCTTTTGCACCGCTGTGTAGGTTTTAGTAGCAGGATTATAATTTATTTCAAAGCTACTTGTTTTAATAACATCTGTATTGCCTTTTATTTTATAAGAAACAAGAACTACCCAGCCTGTTTTAGAAGGTTTTTTTATATCAGTATTAGTTATCTCTATGTCTGCTTTGTTTATAATACTTAAAACTTGCTTGCAAGCTTCGGTAAGCTCTGTAATGGAGTTGGGTTGACCGTAAGTAAAATAATTGGCAATGGCTTCCTTGTGTTTTTTACTGTTTTGTAACTGTGCTTGCAGTTTTTCAAGCTTAGGTAATTTAGTTTTGGGTTGCTTGCAATGCTTTTCAATATTTTCAGTTATTTTATCAAGCTCATCTATGTAAGTAGCATATTGGGGTATTCTGTTACTCGTTTTTAATTGAACCGAATCCCAAGAGGTTTTGTATTTAACAATCAATTCATCTTCGGATAAAACTACGGGCTTTATTTCAATTTTCTTAATGTAGCTTGCCAAAAATGGGTTGTCAAATCGCCTGTCGTGCAGGAAGGTTTTATCGGTAAGTGTTTTTAAGAAAGAAATAATATCCGTCTTTTCCTGTTCGTTTAAAATTATTCCTTTCTGCAAAACAGGGTCACGTATTTCACCTTCGGTATTGGTTTTTGTATAATGGTTTAAAACCTGTTTCAAACTATAGAATCTTCCATCGTGCATATAAGGGTAGGTTACTTCAACATTGCGAAGGCTCGGTACTTTAAATTTAAGATAATCAGATTTTAGACCCGTAATCATTAAACGCCCCGAATCATTAAATGCGGGATTAATGGTAAGTCCGTTATTACGGAAACTGTTATCAGTAAATAAAGGCTCTTTATGACAAGCGGCGCAATTGGCTCTGAATAATTTCAATCCATTCTTCTCCGATTTTGATAGAGTATCTTTTCCGTTAGTGTATCTATCATAACGAGAATCCGCAGAAACCATCAGCGCTAAAAATTGTGAAATTGATTTTAGAAACTTATCGGTTGTAATAACCGTATCATTATACGCCTGCTTAAACATCAGCACATACTCTTTATTCTGTCGCAGTTTTTTAAGCACATTAGCTAAAGTTTCTGCCATCTCAAGCGAATTAGTAATTGGTGCCACCGGCTGCAAATCAAGATGGTTAACACCCCCATCCCACATAAAAGAACTGTTCCATACCAGGTTTTGCAAAGCGGGTACGTTTCGCTTACCAATTAAATTATTAATGCCATGACTAATCTGATGATCTATATGCGCAAAGGCCGCGAAGCGTTGATGGCAAGAGGCACAACTAATGGTGTTATCTTTTGAGAGGATCCCATCGTAGAATAATTTTCTCCCTAAGAGAAAGCCTGCTGGAGTGATTTTGTTCTTACTTAAATCATAAACAGGTTTAGGAAATCCTTTTGGGTTTTTAAACGCGACATCTTTTTGTGTAATGCTAAAGTAGTCATCAGCAATAAAACCAATTGACAGTATACAGTAACTAATTAACAGTAAACAATAACTGTTAATTGATAATTGATAACTGAAAAGGTTTTTCATTTTTCAATCAAACTAAACATGCCTGCATAATTATCAGCAATTGTGGTGGCATTATGGAAATCAACTACCGAAGACAGCTTAGAGAAATCCATAGGGGTTGGCGATTTGAAAAGTTGAAGTATATCTGCTTTAATGTTTATGCTTGTTGAGGAATTAATTTGTATAGAATGATTAAGCCGAAGCGTTACTTTACGGATACAATTATTCGGACTTCTATACCCGCCGATGTGATATTCTAAAATTCGTCCGTTAGATTTGGATAGAGGTGAAGTGCCATCAAACTTTAAAAAGATATAGCCCGTGTTCCATGCCCAAAACATACCATTTATAGGGTCTAAAGCACCTTCTTGTATGCCGCTACAATTATGCAAGCTATCAACTCCTATTATAAAGGTCATATCATCATAGGTTCCGATAGGCACATTCAAATTAATTTGCTTAGAGTCTTCATCCATTTCGTTGATTAAATAATATTCTTTAATCGAGACATAGTCATAGTTTGGAACTACCCCTCTAGGTCCTTCCCCATATTTCCTTAAAACAATATTACTTATGTAATACTTTACATTAGTAACCTTAAAAGGTTGTCCTAGTTGATTCTTATAAGTAGAATCTAAATTTAAAACAGAGTTTCCTGCGTAATTATTGAAACGGATAGTAAGTTTGCCATTGTTGGGTGCAGCAAAAGAGGTAACTATGATAAATACAACTACGCAAGCAGTAGTAATGAGTATTCTTTTAAAGTAGTTCACTCTGTAAATTTAAGGTAAAAAAGACAAAGTAGGGTGCTGTTCCTCTAATAGCAATCCACATCAATCTTCAACCTTACTTTAGCTAAAAGCTTATCCGTTTTAAAGGCAGTGATTATTTTATTGAGTTGTTGACGTACTTGGTTAGAAGAGTAGTTGCGCTCTACCTTTAACAGTATTTGTTTGTGGTATTCATTCTTAATACGACTAACAATAGGAAACTGGGGTCCCAACACACGTTGTTCAAAAACCTTACGTAATTCAACAGCAAACCAATCGGCTGCGTAGCTAAGTGCATCGGCATCTTTACAAATAAATAAGAAACTGAACAGACGGGTAAATGGCGGGTATAAATACTCCTGTCTTTCGGCGAGTAGGGTGTTATACATTTGTTTGTAATCGTGGTTAATTACCCAATTAATTACGGCATGTTGCGGTTGTGTGGTTTGTATAAAAACTTTTCCGTTGGAGTGCTTTCTTCCGGCTCTGCCGCTAACCTGTGTCATTAACTGAAAAGCTCTTTCATGCGAACGAAAATCAGGATAACTTAAAAGATGGTCGGCCTGCAGCACCCCCACTAAGCCCACATTATCAAAATCCAGACCTTTGCTAAGCATTTGTGTGCCGGTAAGTATATCAATATCTCCCGCATCAAACTCTTCTATGATTTGTTTGTAGGCATGTTTGCTTCGGGTAGAATCAATATCCATGCGTTTGGTTTTTACCTCAGGGAAAAGAATACTGAGTTCTTCCTCTACCTTTTGTGTGCCAAAACCACGGTAGCGCAAATCGGTACTTCCACAAGCTACACATATCTTTGGCGGGTTGGTTGTATAACCGCAATAATGACAAGTCAATTTTTGTGTTGCTTTATGATAGATAAGCGATACATCGCATTGCACACAAGTAGGGATGTGCCCGCAGGTAAAGCATTCTGTATAAGGTGCAAAGCCCCGTCGGTTTTGAAACAAGATGATTTGTTCTTTCTTGGTAAGCGCGGCAGTCATCTCGGCAAACAAAGGCTCACTAATTACATCATCTGTTTTTTTACCGTCTTCTCTGCGCATATCAATCACTTCAATAACGGGTAAAGACGATTTACCAAAACGCTCATTCAACTCAACCAAACCATATTTGTTTTGCAAAGCATTGTAATAACTTTCTATGCTGGGCGTAGCAGTCCCCAACAAAACTTTTGCTTTGTGAAGAGACGCTAAATAGAGGGCCGCATCTCTTGCATGGTAACGTGGGGCAGGGTCTTGTTGCTTGTAGGAAGTATCATGCTCCTCATCAATAATAATTAAACCAATGTTGTCAAAAGGAAGAAACAAAGCGCTTCTCGCTCCCATTATTAACTGATGATTTTGCTTGTTAAATGAATTCCCTTTAGCCTCTTGTTGCAAAACAGCATTCCATACTTCCACGCGTTCATTCTCAGAAAAACGTGAATGATATACACCTGCTTTATCGCCAAAGTATTTTTTAATACGACTTACAAGCTGCGTGGTTAAAGCAATTTCGGGTAAGAGATATAGTACTTGTTTACCTTCTGCAAGGGTCTTTTCAATAAGCGCGCAATATATTTCTGTTTTTCCGCTACCTGTAATGCCATGCAACAAACAGGTTTGTTGTGTTTTAAAACTTTCTTCTATTTGTTGCAGGGCTTTATTTTGTGCAGGCGATAACTCTTTTTGAAGATGCGTAGCGTTACTGTTTTCAAACCTGCCTGTTTCAAATTCTTCTTGTACAAATACCTTCTTTTTAATCAGCGCATTAACAACAGCACTGTCAAAATGTTTCAGCACATGGCCGCGTTTTAACCAGGCATTATCTTCTTGCTCATCGCGTTTCGTTTCCTTTAAATAGAACAACAAAACCTCCAGTTGCTTAAAGGCTTTAGTTTCCAGATTGGTAAATAATTCCTGCAATGCTTTTTCATCCGCATAATAACTGTCGTGCAGTTTTATATACGGAATAATCTTAGGCTTGTATCGTTCTTTTACCTCTTCATACAGCAGAATAAGTTTTTTTGCCAGCAGTTGCTTTATCGTTCCCTGCGGGCTCTTAATAGCTAATACTTCAGCTGCTTCCGTAAAAGATAATACGTTTCGTTTTTCAATAGCTTCCAGCAAAATGTATTCGGTATCACTTAGTGCTTTTGTTTTTTCCTGTTCTAAATCAATATCAGGGTTAATAACCAGCTTGGTCTCGCTGCTTAATTTCAATCCCGAAGGAAGGGCCGCATTCATTACTTCGCCTGTGTTGCAGAGGTAGTAGGCACTCATCCAATCCCAAAACGTAAACTGAGTATTGTTTACTATGGGTTGTGCATCTAAAATATCTTCCAGGTATTTTGCCTGATATTTTTCAGGCGGGTTTTCGTGTACGGTTTTAATCAATGCCGTATAAAACTTATTCCTGCCAAACTGCACCAAAGCTCTCACGCCAGGAATGGCAGCTTCATTCAACTCAAACGGAACCCGGTACGTATATAAATTAGGAACCGCCAGCGGAAGCAGCACATCAGCAAAAAGTGTTTTACGAGTCATTAATTCATTTACGATTTTTGTGTTTCAATAATTAAATTGTCAATCATAACATCGTCAATTGTTTCGAAGTGCCTCCACAGTCATGCAAACCCACCCCGCAATAAGCAACACACCACCCAGCGGAGTTAACGGACCCAATATAAACCCTATGTTAATGCCCGTAATGCCTCTGGTAGTAA
>Ga0302268_1001535_pt1 | contig 12263 bp, 12 predicted proteins | sample III_Bog_E2_1_FD_194554 | JGI IMG/M metagenome (GOLD analysis project Ga0302268, IMG submission 194554) | Peat permafrost microbial communities from Stordalen Mire near Abisko, Sweden - III_Bog_E2_1 | ecosystem: Environmental > Terrestrial > Soil > Wetlands > Peat | place: Sweden: Abisko...
ACAGGTCTCTTAATCACATTTGAAGGCTGCGACGGCCTTGGCAAGAGCAGGCAGGTAGCCAAGCTGGCCGACGTGCTGGAAAGCCGCGGTCACCGGGTGCATTTCACGAAGGAGCCGGGCACCGGCAAAGCCGGCTACGGATCCCCGCTGGGGCCCTCGGTGCGCGAGGCGGTCTTTCACCTGGAGGACTCCGGACGAACCTTGCCAGCGGGTGCGCAGCAGCTCTATCTGCTGGTGGACCACATCGACAACGTCTCGCGCCTGAAGCCACATCTTCAAGCCGGCAAAACCGTGGTCTGCGATCGGTATTCGGATTCCGCGTTTGCCTATGCGGCCGTTTATGACCCTCCCACGTCCTTATCGATTCTGGACCTGTGGCGACAGTATCGGGGGCCGATGCCGGACATCACGGTGCTGCTGGTAGCCAAGGGGAAGCTCGTTCACGACGGCGCGGGCGGAGCCTACGAGGACATCGGCTGGGCTCTCGATCGTGCGCGGAAACGCCTCGGAACCGAAGCCGGTAAGCAGAGCGGCAAGGCCTGGAATGATTACCGAGCCCAGCGCCTGGTCCAACGCGCCTATCTGACGCTGCTTGCGGACGAGCCGCGCACCTTGTTGGTTCCGGTCAGCGAGAGCGACACGGAGTTCCTCGTGCACCAACAAGTGATGGCGGCAATCGAGGGTTGGCTGATGAAGCAGCCTGCCAGGTGCGCCGCACATGAGTCCACAGAACCACTGACGGCCGCGCGCTGAGCGCACCGGCCGTGAATCGCATGCAACGTACAACCCTGCTGGGCCATGAATCGTCATGGCTGGGGTACGCGCGCTCCGAATAACGCCTGGTCCGGAGTTGCGCGGCGCGTCTCTCAGGCCGATATTCTTTCAGTTAGGAGCACTTTATGCGCGGGAACTCAACTCTACGCACGGTTGTTCCTGCGCGGCAACCCCGGCAGGGACGACGCAACCGCAACCAGCGGCCTCATTTCACGCCGAAAGAAGCCACCAAACTCATTCTCAGCGGCACCCTGCCAGCGAACTCGGTAATCACTGGCCACCTGTCATTCTTCAATACCGCGCCGATTTTCTCGCCAGGCACCCACATTCGCGGCAATTTGCAGCTGTCGTTCTGCATCGAAGGCCTGCAATTGGCGCCTGACATGATGATTGACGGCATTGCGGACCTGTCGGAAACCCCGCTCACGTCGCTGCCCAAGCGCTTGCAGGCGGACTCACTGGACGTTTCAGGCACGCGCATTCGGGAGTTCCCCGCTGACTTGAAAGTGGGCTGGAGGATCGTGGTCGACAAGAATGCAACGCGGGGCATGAAGGCCCGCGCTGCGGCTTTGGCGAACAAGACCTTGGCGGCCAAGGCGGCGAGGAGAGCCGGGACGGCGACGAGCTAACTCAGCCAGGCAAGCGGATAGATCATAGCGTTGCTACGGCCGCACCACACTTGATCCGGAAAAACTTGTGATTGGTAGAGTTCCGGTCTATCCGGAAGCCCAGCGGACATTCCTACCCATATATGCGGCTGTACAGCCCGAAGTCCCAATTGGGCCACTACGGCCAAGGGAGGCCCATCTTCCCCAGCGTTTTTCGTTGTCGCTGTACACCATCACGCGCAGCCCATTCCCCCTCTCTCCCTCCCCTCACGCCGCACCTTAGGCGCGGCGGCAAGGCCCTGCTTGGGATGGTGGGAGTTCGATAAGGGACTTCGGGCTGTACAGCCGCATATACGTGAAGCGGGAAAGGAGGGTCTTCGGGACAGTGGTGCAGTTTCCGAATAGCAAACCGCACACTCAGAACTCGAAGAATGTCTGCTGACCGTGTCGATGAGTGCCCCGGCCTGTTCGCAGAAAGTGAGACTGCTGCAAATCAGCCAACCCTGACCTGCCCGCCATTGTCGATGCAAGAAAGTCCGTACGGTTGATCAAATGGACGGGGCGCGCACTACTCGAAATCTCTGGTTCCATAGTTGCCCATCAAAGCGTTTCCGCTGCTGATATTTGCCTGAGCTCTTCGACTACACGCTCCAATTCTTCAACAATCCTGCTCGTTCCAGTCGACTTGTAAACGGCTAGGAGTTCATCAAAATACCAGATCTGCTCTGCCCGCCCACGCTTGAATCGTTCCCATACCCGTGGCCCGATTTCTCGATAGTCTTCGAGAATTGCTCTTGCGTTATAGATCTTGTCGGCGACGGAGATGAGCCGGACGTCAGCTGGCTCTCCGCGAAGCCTTTCGATATAGGCCTGTTTGCGCTCCGGCCAGGATTGTTTCTTGCTGGAGTCCTCAGAAAGACTGTCTGAAAGTCCCTCGACCATGCGGGCTACATTAGGGCCGAAGTTCTGCTCGATATCCTGCAGCCGGCGCAATCCTCCCTGATCTTCGGCAGCGTCATGAAGCAGAGCGGCGATCACCATGTCTTCTGTGACTGGGAATCCAGCGTGCCCGGCTTCGCCCATAACCAAGGATGCAACCCCCAGAAGGTGCGCCATATAGGGAATATCCGTTCCCTTGCGCCGCTCGATGTGGATGTGGCGTGCGTAGTCCACTGCGCTCGTAAAACTTGCTGTCAGATGAAGTTGCTTGGTCCCCATACCATTCACATTCTCATTCTCTTTTCTCATAGTGTCTCACTGTGCATTGGCTACTGCAAAAAGATGTCCGATCACAGATACTCGTTTAGATCAGAACTGGAAATGCGCATCGGGCTATCGGCGCAAAGTGACTCTCGCAGCAACCTTGTTTGGCAAGATTCGGCAGCCCCCTGGGTCCAAGAACCCGGACCTGGGGACCCGGCCTCTGAAATGAAATCTCGATTCTCGTATAGTTCTAGATCTCCCCAAAGTGAGCCCACTTCTCATCGGGCAATGCTCGGAGAAATGCCCCCACCTCATCAAGCTGGTTCTGGTCGGAGGCCCATTGGAGGTGCTCCCTGAACCGTAGTTGCTTCTCGATGGGCATCGTGCAATGCCAAGCTGCCAGAATCAGTGGCAGGGGAGGCTCCCATCCCCCGCTCGGCTTCTGCTGCGTATTCGCCAGCATACCGTGAAGTTCTGCCCATTCTGAAGGCATGGGCACTAGGCGCTTGTTCGCCGTACAGTAGGCCCAAAGCGAATCGAAAGTCTCGATCTCTATCGTCATGCAAAGTTCCTTCCCCTGCACTGCGCCACCCATCTGCGGCAAAGGGCCAGGCACTGCTGATGCTGCGGCCCATTCAGTTCACCCCCCGACGTGTTTATTCATTAGAGACTTGGTTCACCACGTCCGCCAGCGGATTCTAGCCGCGCTCCCTCAGAAACGCAGCGTTTCAGTTTGGGTTGCCGTCCAGAGCGATAGAACTCAGCAGGAAAGCCAAAATATCCTGCGCACGGATTCTGAGTTCATCCGTGGGGGTGAGGCTGAGTGTGACTTGGGGCCAAAGGTCATCAGGGCGATCTCGGAGGAACGGCGATGCCTTGGACATCATGCGGCCCGGGTATGCGAACTCCATCCCACATCCTTCGCCCTTCAGAAAAAGGACGGCGCCTGCTTCGATGCCCTTGGACTGTAACAACCTTGGAAACGAGTGCAGCAACTCGATTATTACCGAGTCTGGGTTAATGCGGCCTCGCTCCGGTATCGTCGTAAACTCCAGGTGCATCTGAGATTCGGGACCACGCCGCTTGAGACTGGACGTGAAGTTCAGGACTCCGAGAGAACGATAGGAAAAATGAGCTGCAAGTATGGCTGTAGCGTAGGCATCGAGAGCCGAGAACGCGTATGAGATAAACTCCGGCGGATTCTCAAAGCTGGTCTGATCCGCGTATTCCGGGAACTCGCGCGTCGCAAACAACGACCAGTCCAGACCGAGGAGAGAAGGTTCCATTTTAGGCTGGCAGAAACCTTCTTCCAGCCACCGCGTTAGCTCGCTGAGCACCCGGTCCTTGCTTTCCGGCGAGAGTTCCTTATAAGGTCTGTCTTGCACTTTCGCAGGTTCCTGATTGAAAGACATTCGGATTGTCCTTCCCTTCGGCAAGATCCCCGCTGCTCTCTTCAGAATATCGCCAATCGGCGGGTGCCCCCCAAGTCTCGATTATGAGACTTGGGATAGCACGAGCCTCCACCGTCAAATGCTGTCGAAACTTCGCGCACGGTTTATGCAAAATCGCCAAGGCACGCTTTCACGGTAATGGCTCCTGGAAACGCGGGTTGCCCTGTTAGCAAAAGCTGACTTTCAACATCAACCGATTGGTGAGCGGATCGTTGAACGCTGTGCGCCTTTGGTACCTATCCTGAAGAATTATACGAAGGCAATTACCGCCCTACTTGCTGACCTGATGTGGCTTGGGCATTCTGGCTATCTGCGTCCCATGCGATAGTCCACGTACAGGATGTGAGCTTTGATTTGGTCGCCCGCTCGGTACTGCGGGAGTTGAGCCATTTTCAACATATTGAGGATCGCGCCGGGGTTCCCATCGCTCCATTCAACAAGCGAGGGCAGAATCGCTTCCAAATTGGACGCCCACAGCTCGATCTTTTCGGCTTCGCGCTGGGCAAATGCTAAAGCGATTTGCGGTGGCAGGTTCTTTAGTTCCAGGCGTTCTGACTTGCCCGCACACAGAGGGCGCAGCGCGCCAATGTCCTCCATATGGGGAGATCGCGACGCAAAGATTACTGGGGTACGCCCGTAGTAGTGCAAATCTTTGATCATCCCGGTAACAACGCGGGAGGGCGCGTTGAGATGGTCCAGAACCATCAAAAAGGGCCGCGTATCAAGCGCCCGGTTTGCGATGCCCTTCAATCCGGATGTGGAGAGAGCAGCGAGGTTTCCGGGAATTCTTAGGTTGTGGTCTGCTGAATGCAATGCTTGAGCAACCCGAGAACAAATTCGCGCGGTGATCGCATCTGCTCGACGTAAAGCGCGAGCGCCTGCTTTTCGACGAAGGTGCGCAGCAGACGCGATTTGCCAACTCCTTCGGGTCCGAAGACCAGAAGGGATTTGCGTATCTTGGCTTGGTTCCGGAGACGGCCCAATTCTTCCTCGCGCTCAACGCAATTCAGATACTCAACGGTCGGCTCGCGATGGGCAGAAGACGAAGGCATCGCAGCGGGACCTCCTTCCCCGAAATTAATTAGAGGACACTGCTCTTCATGTAACGTTGATGGCTGGCTCGGATGCTCTCCTGCCCGAAGCGCATGAACGGAATTAGACGAGCGCCGAAACATCTCTCTCAATTCGATTGAGCCTTCCATTTGCCGACTGTACAGCAGGAGTTCCTTCTTCTTTGACTTTCCGTGCCCGGTCAAGTGCTTGTTCTGCAATGCGGCTGACTTCATGCAGCAGCTTGCGAATCTCGACCTCCAAGCGGTCCCGGCTTTCCTGAATGCGATTGAGAACATCATTTTGTACGCGCGAGCTGTTAATTTCCAAAAGATGCCGCAGAAAGTATCGAGCATCGTTTGTGATTAGTTTGCGTCCACCTACAATCGGCAAAAAGACGTCAGCGAGCCAGCGCAGTGGCGATGGGGGTTGCGCAGTTCCGATGAAGTCCTCGAAAATGAACCTGGAACGGACGCGGAAGCCTTTCTCAGGATCGAGCGCATGGGGCATCCGCGTCAGTTCGCTAAGGCCCGCATCCACCAGCTTTTTCAGAAAGTTGTTTCCCATCTCCACAAATCTAAGGGCCACCGCGCGATATTGGCGCTCGCCCTCTTCCTGCTCAGGTTTGAGCCAAGGCGTTACCTTGCGGCGCGAGATTTCCTGGGCGAGGTGCATCACTCGGCGCCGATAGTGCGGGCCAAAGCCGAGGGGAACGGATGGTAGCTCCTCACCAAATTCTGTTTCAGATTTCATCCACGCGGAAGTGAAGAACCGCTTGTGCCTTTCACCGAAGAGGTCCGAAATCCGGTGCAACTCCGCCATAAAGAGGTAATCCAACTCGCTCATGGAGCGCTCAGCCTCGTTGACGGTTGCCTTCATCAGCTCGATGCGCCGTTCAGATTCTTCGATGGGCCGCTGAAGCGCATCTCGGTCCTCACTGATGATAGCCAGCAATTGCTCGCTTAAGCGCTGGAGGCCCCGGTCGCAAGCCGCGCGAACGAGATTTCTGCCCGAGTCTTCAACGAGGTCATTCAAGCTCGCCAGCAGTCTTTCCCAATCCCGCAACGGACCGCGGTTTTCCATCCGCTCGGCGGCACTAACCTCAAAGACATCACCCATCGGGCGATGCAGCCGCTTTTCCAGAACCTCGCGCGTGAACCTGGCCGCCGCTGCACGCTCCGGATCGGTGGTGCGGTCGGCTTTGTTGATCACCAGGATCAGATCCTGAACTTGCTTGCCGACCGCTTCTACCAGCGCCAACTCATCTCCCCCAATCGGCGGATCGGCTCCGACTACAACCAATGCCGCATCGATGTGAGGAATGAACGCCTGCGTGGTTGCAGTGTTTCCCGTGAAGACTGAGCCCAAGCCTGGCGTGTCCACAAAGCTCATGCCGGAAGACAACAAGGGGCTGGGCACGAAGACTTCCGCGCCCTCGACGGCCTTTTTATTTTCGGGGTTAAATTCTTCGGTCACGTAGTCCTTCAAGTCGGCCATTGCAACGTCTCGCCAAAGCCCGTCTCGCATGCAAACGCGCGCGTGAAGTTCGTCACCAAACCGAATCACTGTGGGCACCGCCGTGACCGGAACAAACCCGGTCGGAACGACCTCGTGGCCGACCAGAGCGTTCAGTAGGGTAGATTTGCCTCGCTTAAACTGACCGACACAAGCTACATAGAAACGTCCTTCGGAAACCCGCGCTGCGAGGTCACGTACTTCCTCGTTGACAGCTTCAGCCCCAACTTCCTGAGCCAGATTGGCAAGCCGCAATAGGCGGGAGGCGCCATCCGCACACACGGGTGTCTCTGTCGGAAGGCTGCCATAATCCTCCATTATCGATAAATCGGACTTCATTATGCTCTTCCTCAGGGTGTCTCCTGCGCCATTTCGGGATTGCGAGAATAGCGGATCACTTCGACACGGGACATGGCGATGAGACCTTCTTCGACCATGACGTCGAGATGGGGAATCAGCTTTTCAATCTGCTCCTCACGGTCGATGACAGTCAGCATGATCGGCGCGTCCTTCGAGAACGTCCAATGACTGGCATGGTGAATTCTGGTACTGGCCCCGTACCCTTCAATCCCTCGGTACACGGTCGCGCCAGCCATCCCCAGCTCCATACACTTCGCCACAATCGCTTCGTGCAAGGGCCTACCCTGCCATTTGTCACTCTCGCCGAAATGAATCCGCAACATGCGCGCTTGAAATTGGTCTTTCATTGTTGAGCCTCCACTCATGCAGAAACGCTTCCCGCCTGCGCCTCTGGCAGATCAACGTCCAGTGCGCGGTAGGAGTACTTGATGATGTCCACGTCTGATAAGACGACAAGACCCTCTTCCACCATCTGGTCTACAAGAGGCAAAAAGGATCGCAGCTTCTCCTCCGTATCAACGGCTGAGAGCATGATCGAGCAATCGTGCGACAGGTGGAGGGCCTTATCCTTGTGCATCCGCCGGTGTGCGCCATAGCCGAGGATGCCGCGATAGACCGTGACGCCAGCAATATCGTTGGCCCGCATGGCTTCGACGAGTGCGTTGTAAAGAGGCTTGTCTTTCCAGCGATCCGATTCGCCAATATAGATGCGCATCATCTTTGCTTTGCCCTCCATCTTCACATGCGCAGGAGGAGTGGCCTTCTTTGGCTTAGAGACCTGAGCGGGCTTCGCCAGCGTAGTTTCCTGAACCTCAATCATTCCGCTTCCGGCCAATTCCTCCAACTTTCCGAGCAGTTCGTTCACCTTTTCGCGAGACTCAATGAACTCAATTTTCAGCGGGAGATGGTCTGAGATCTCGACAATGCTGGCGGAGTGCATGTGGTGATCCGCGCCGAACCCGGCTATCCCCTTCAGGACAGTTGCGCCGGAGATGCCTCGGTAAAAAAGAAAGTCGAGGATGCTCGAATACGTTGGGACCCCGTGATGCGTCGAGCCCTCGCTCAGGTAAATGCAAACTTTCATTGCCTTTCCGGCACTCAACATAATTCCTCCTTCATGAATGTAGCCCGCGCTGTGACACAAGGAACTCGGCGGCACGCCCTATTGCGCCCCAGCCAGTTCTGTCCGGCTCCGCTTCATCACGCAGATGTTGCAACTCTTGCGCCAACTGCTGGCGGCAGTTTTCGATGATGGCGTCGATCCGGGCAGCAAGAACAGGCTGGACTTGTTTGCGCAGCTTTGCCCCGTGTGGGATACAAAGCACTGCTGGCCCTCGCAGCCAATGCGAAACATCTGTCCGTGTAATGCAGCTTACAAACTCGCGGAGGCGTAGGTCCTCCTCTGCAAGAACCTCCCTGCAAACGTCGCATCCGGAATCTTCCTTGGAGAGTGAGGGCGGTTCATCGACCAGCTTGATGAACACCTGCGCCGCCGCAGGCGCATTCTGGACCGCCGCAAGACCCCACGCATGAAAGTTGCACAGACGGTGGATGTCCTCTTTGGAGTGGTTCTGGAGGCGAGCCGTCTGATATTCCTTCAAGAATCGGCAGAATGGGCAACCCGTTTCCTGTAGCACCTGCAGAATCGATTGATAAACGACGAGCTGTCTATGTGTTCTCATGAGATGAACTCCGCTATGGCGGAGCCGCCCCACACAGCAGCGAGCCCAAGAATGAGACTGCTGACTGCATAGATTGCGGCCAGTGAAAAAGCGCCGGTTCGAATCGTGGAAAGGGTCTCCCACTCATACGTGGAAAAGGTGCTGTACGCACCGATAAAGCCAACTGGCACTAGGAACCTCCAGGCCGGATTCAGCCCCGCACGCTTGGCCAGGAAGGTGAGTGAGAAGCCGATGATGACGCAGGCGGTGATATTGATGACGAAAGTGCCATAGGGGAACTTCGTTCCCATCCGGTTGGCGATCGTCGAGCCGACCCAATACCTAGCCATGGAACCGAGTGCGCCTCCAAGCGCGATAAGAACATACTTCTGCAACCCAATCCCTCCTCACCCGTGGTGTAGCAGTGCTCCGCTGTTCTGCTTTGAAGTCCAATTCCCGAGAACCGCCAGATCCTGCTCAAGTCGAGGCACGTCTAAATGGTCGTTGGAAGTCCCAGCAATCCTTTGGAGTTGAACCCGATAAGCATCGGCATTTGAGTTGACCAGAACCACCATCCTGCTCACGTATTGGTGGCCCCACTGGGACAAAGCATTACCGTAAAGATGAAGCGCCTGTTTGACCTCGGCGCCAACGCTTCTAAGCAGATTGCTTTTGATCCTGGCGCGGACGACGCTGCTTCCCAGAAAAATCCAGGTGGTCATGTTGATTCCCTCCGGGGCCATTCCCAGTTCAAAGCGCGGGATGTCGCGCAAAAGAGCCTCCGCCTCATCCTGTTCAGGTATATCGGATCGACCCATCTCCCGTGCCACAGCTCGCAACGCTTCGATTGCTCGCTCGCTTATGCCCTGTGCCGTCTCTATTACGCGCTCCACGGAGTTCCGAACGCCATCATGCATCCATTCCGAAATCTGTGCCGGCGTGACGCGAGGTTTGGAGTTCGCACGCATCCAGGAAAGCGCGCTTTCCGCCGTCAGGTTCAGGATTGTCTCCGGCGTTTCCCCAAGGGTGAAGAACGCATGGTCGAGAACGGTACGCTGTTCTCCCACCTCTCCGGTCACAACTCGCAGCCGCTCTTCAAGATCATGGACATCGGCAGGGAGACCGCGGCCTCTGCGGTTCTGCTGGTCGAGCACAGTCTCAATGGCCGTTGTGACCGCATCGCGCAAGGCGCCGATCTTTCTGGCAGCGGAACTGCTGCGGAGAACTCGTGCTTGATTGAATCGGGGAAGCAATTCCTGCTCAAAGAAGTGATCGAGCAGGACGGATTGTTCAGGGAGCGAACTGATAGGATGGACATTCAGTGTCAAGCCCATTTCCTGTTGCAGTTGTTCATGGATGTAACCGGTGACTTGATGAAGATCACCTTCCCCCAGTAGGTCTGCCTTGCTGAGCAAAACGATGGCGGGAATTGCGGCTTCATAGAGCAGGCGCAATGTTCCGACATCTTCTTCATTCAAAGTTGTACCGGCGTCAATCAGCAACAACGCAAGATCGCAGGATGGAAGATAGGCAAGAGTCTCTGCCCCGCCGCGTCTCGCCAAAGAGCCAAGACCTGGCGTATCCACCAGCACAATGCCCTGCTTGAGACGCGGCGAAGGGACTTGAACCATCGCTCGTGTGACATTGCGCAGATTTCCGGGGTTCCCTTGCTCTGTCACAAGTTTGCCAAGCTCTTCAACTGTGACGATCTCATTTCGTCCATTGCCATAGGTGACGAAAGCACGCAATGTTGCTCCATATTCCAGCTTGGTAGGCACCGCTGTGATTGGATTGATGCCAACGGGCAACACGTCTGTGCTTAGGAGCGCGTTCAGCAGCGAGGACTTACCGCTGCTGACTCGTCCAAACAGCGCCACTTCCAGGTTGTTGTCCTCCAGGCGAGATGCAAGGGAATCAATGCGCGGGCGAAACTCCACCAGTCCATGGCGCGTGACGAGTTGTTCAATGCACTGCAAGAGACCTACGTCACAACCGGTTTCTTCCAGCCTCCGGAGACGCAACTCCAGATTCGTTCCCAGATCCTGGCGGAGATAACGTTCCATGCTTCCGACCAGAGATCGAAGCTCATGGACAACACCATTCAATTCGCCAACCGCATCTTCTGGGATCGCTCCACAGCCGCTCATATAGCTTGGCCTGAGTTCTTCAATTGCGATGTCCACAAATGCCAGGTCTGTCATCACCGATCGAGTCACCGGAATCTCTGGCGGATCGGGCTTCATGTGTTGCCAGTCCAATGCCCGCAACAATTGAGAGCGGAAACGGCCAATATGGTCTTCGATGACCCGCGTCTGTGCAGGGGTAATGTCCACAACATGCCGTGCAAATGGAGAGGTAGATTCCGCGGAATGGAGTGCCTGTTCGATGTCGCACAGCAGTTTGTCGATGTACTTGCAAGTGACGCTCAGTCGCCGCTGTTGCGCGTCGTTGAGCGCCCCTCGCGCTCGTGCTCCTACGATCTTTGGTCCGGGTTCGGGCATGACTCCTCCAAGTGATTTTCAGCTTCGAGGAGTCATCTGCCCAGTATGAGCGGTTTTCAGGTGGACTCCAACACCACCGTTGCTGCTATGCCTTCACGGGCTTGTGCCAGCGCTCGTACACGCTTGCTCCGGCGTAGCGGGCCTTTGTCCCAAGTTCGTGTTCAATCTCCAGGAAGCGGTTGTATTTCGCGATGCGTTCGCCGCGACTGGTCGATCCCGTCTTGATCTGCCCCATGCCGGCGGCGACGGCGAGGTCGGCGATGCTGGTGTCATCGGTCTCACCGGAACGGTGCGAAATGACCGCGCCGTATCCATTCTCGCGAGCAATCTGAATGCATTCGAGCGTTTCCGTTAGTGTGCCGATCTGGTTGAGCTTGATCAGAATGGCATTGGCGATTCCGTCTTTGATGCCCTGGCGGAAGATCGTCGGGTTGGTGACAAAGTTGTCATCGCCAATCAACTGAATCCGGCCCCCAAGCGCCTTGGTCAGATGCTGCCAGCCGGCGTGGTCGTCTTCGGCAACTCCATCTTCAATTGCCCAGATTTCCGGATAATGGTCGAGAACACCTTTCCAGAATTCGACCATCTGTTCCGGCGACTTTCTGCTCTTGTCCGATTTGTCGAAGGCATAGACACCGTCTTCAAAAAGCTCGCTGGTGGCCGGATCGAGCACGAGCACGATGTCCTTGCCAGCTTTGTAACCTGCCTTCTGAATGGCTTCAAGAATCAACTCGATAGGCTCTTCATTGGATGTGCACTGAGGTGCGAAACCGCCTTCATCGCCGACGCCCGTGTTGTAACCCTTCTTGTGCAGAACAGCCTTGAGTGCGTGAAAGGTTTCCGCAGCCGCGCGCAGTCCTTCGCTGTACGAAGGCGCTCCAACCGGCGAAATCATGAACTCTTGAAAGTCCACATTGCTGTCCGCGTGGCTCCCGCCGTTCAGCACATTGAACCAAGGCGCCGGGATGAGGTTGGCCTTCTCCCCTCCGAGGTATGCATAAAAGGGAAGACCATGGTCCGCAGCAGCCGCCCGCGCAACCGCTAAAGAAACGCCCAGAATTGCGTTCGCACCAAGGCGTGCCTTGTTCGGCGTCCCGTCGAGTTCGCACAGCTTCTTGTCCAATCCCTTCTGGTCGTTGG
>Ga0302268_1001539_pt1 | contig 12247 bp, 16 predicted proteins | sample III_Bog_E2_1_FD_194554 | JGI IMG/M metagenome (GOLD analysis project Ga0302268, IMG submission 194554) | Peat permafrost microbial communities from Stordalen Mire near Abisko, Sweden - III_Bog_E2_1 | ecosystem: Environmental > Terrestrial > Soil > Wetlands > Peat | place: Sweden: Abisko...
TACCAATTGATGGCACTTTAGCTGAAAAGTATTTACGAGAATTTAGAGGAATTGTTGGTAACATTCCAGAAGACTTTAAATTTTGTGCCAAAGTTAAACATCCAGATTTAGGGCGGATGGTACCAGCACTGTTAGCTCCAATTAAGAATGGACGAAATGAAGTGCAGGGCGTGGTTAGGATTTTTTTAAACGCAAATGGTGACAAACTACAAGATACCTATCTAAATACTGATGGTAAATCACTTCCAGCAACAGTTAAAGCCAACTTAGGTAGTATGGCCAATGCTGCGGTGACTGTTAATCAAGGTAAATTTCCAGGGACTATTTATATAGCAGAAGGGATCGAGACAGCCCTAAGTATCGCCCAAACTAAACCACTAGACGCGGTTTTTGCAACACTTTCGGTATCTAATCTTAGCAAAGTTCCGATCCCAGCAGATACCCAGAAAGTTGTGTTATGCGCCGATTATGATGGAGTTGGTGCTGCTTCCAATAAAGCATTAATGGCGGCTGCTAATTTTTATTTAGAACGAGGGTTGAGCGTTGCGATTGCTCACCCAGAAAAAATTATTGGCATGAACAAAGTAGATTTTAATGATGTGTTAAAACATTTAGGTGCTGATTCGATTGTAAGGTCGTTGCAAAACGCAGTACCACAACTTGCTAAAAATAATATTGAACAAACTAAAACTACCGAATTACAAAATGTTTTAAACATAAAAAGGGATAATTTACAGGAGCTTACCAGATGAAAACTATCAGTATTAGATTTAACGATTACCTAGCTAATTGGATCATGGGCAATTGCCAAAAAAACAAAATAACGATATCAGAATTTATAAGAGATCTACTGTATTCTAAGATGCAGCATGGTCAGATAGATCACAAATTAAAAATTAATAAACAAAAGTATATGCAGCCACAAAATTATAGAACTGAGATGGGTTATATTATTTTTGCAGCTAAGCTAATAGAAAGCTTGGTATTGACGACCCAAGAGCAAGGAGTAGAATTAAGAAATGCAGCATTTCAAGAATCTAAAGATTTACTAAGCCAATTAAATCTTAATCATAACAAAAACAAAGAACAACAATTGTGTATTGTTTTAGAGCAAGAACTTTACTCTTGGCTACAAAGTGAAGCTGTTAGATTACAAAGTAAAATCATACCGCTAATCAGAAATATAATTGAAGAGGCTACTTTGCAAGATCAAAATAATTCTATTCAACCATTAATGAAAATTCAAAAAGTTGCAATAGAGCATCAATTTATCGCCTGTAAATTGTTGGAAATATTAATAAGTAAAACAGTTAATGATGGCGCAACGTTAATTGAAGATGCTAAGTCCAAAGCAAAAGAAGTTGTATTAAAATTGAATTAATTAGGCTATAAAATATATCCCAACGTATCCCAATTATATCCCGAATTATCTCAAAAATAATTCCAAATATCCCAATTATATCTCAAGATATCCCATTATAAAAAAACACAGTTAAAAATCCTTTATAAATCAATAATTTATAAATAACTATTTTTGGGATGATTTGGGATATAATTGGGATACTTTGGGATAATACTTTTTATAACAACTTTACCATTTGGAAGTGCATACTAAAAAGCAAATAAACCTTGATTTTTGCAGCGCATTTGCAAAAAGCACCCTGGTGCGTCAGGTGTGCGTGGATTTTTGGTTTGGCGGAACTAATATTGTTTAATCTTAAAATCTTTTAAAACCTTATAAAAAATCAATCTTTTCTAACTGAAAAATGGGTGAGCGAGTGGCGAGGTGACACCTAATAGCGAACAAAATCATTAAACCTATTAATAACAATTCGTTGAATTTTTCATAAATATTTTAATAAGATTGCTATTGTATTAACTAAAAACAATCGATAGTATTATAGAAATAGACAGCTTGATGAGTATTTTTCATGCTGTCTAACCAACACGAAATTTGTTAATTATAGTCTTACACTTTTATAGTGTCTTTATAAAATGTTTTTGCCACAATGGATTTATGAATGATTTAAATTGCTGGGAAAATAAATTTAAACCTTGTTGCTACTCAGATAGGCTAGTAACAAAACTTTTATTACTTAATGAAACATCGAAATCTAAAGTAGATGTTTTAGAAATTAAAAAAGCTATTTATTATGCTAAAAAATACCACGGTTCTCAAATGCGTCAATCTGGTGAACCATATTATAGCCACCCTTTAGAAGTAGCATATCGAGTGGCTGACTATATTTTTGAAACAAATATTTTGATTACTAGTATACTTCACGACACCATAGAAGATACTGAACTTGATAAAGCAACAATTGATATTATTTTTAGTTCAGTAATTGCAGATCAAGTTGAAGGAGTAACTAGAGTAAAGATTGATGATAAAATTAGTGCGGCAGAGTTAATTGAATTATTGCGCAAACAAAAAAGGCATGATCTACTGCTAATTAAATTGTTGGACAGGGTTCATAATATAGAAACTATTCATGCTAAATCTCTTGAATGCCAAGATCGAACAATATTAGAAACCATGATCAATTTTTTGCCAATGGCAGCATACCTTTCTTTATTTGATATAGAAAAAATACTAGATCAAACTTGCTTTAACATTACTTCTAAGAAACTTCATGTACAACATAATGAGAGATTTCTTGTTTTTGAGGAAAATTACCAGCCTCTTTTTCAAGAAGTTGAAAATGCATAATAGCCCATAAGAAGCTTATAGCCATAGGAACAGTAATAATTGTTACACCCCAATAACCAAACCATTCTACTAAATAAACCATACCAAATGAGGTTAGGCAATAAAAAAATGAGTGTGAAATTGCAAATGAAAGGCTAACATAAGTGAAACGTTTAAATACAGGTATATGCATAAAGGATATTGGAATAACTAAATAACTTGCAGGAGCAAATAATACGATTAACAATCTGATTATAAACAAGGTATCTGTAGAATTCGCTTGTTTTAATAAGTAAGGGGCTATTGTGATTATAATAAAAAAAGGAATTAATAATATTTTCGCTATTTTTAATGGATAGATCTTATAACTACAATAAGCTAACACTAACAATAAACTTACATGAGCTATAGAAATTATAAGATTTTGATAAATTACTTGAGCTGAAGTAAATCCAAAGGTATATTTTAAAATATTACCGCAATATATATAAGAAAAATAACTACATACTGGCCAAGCACATTGAAGTAAAAACAATGCTAATATAGTTTTAATTTTAACTTTTTCTTGCCATATTTTATTATTTTCTAATAATTCTGGATTTATATTAGATCTTACAACTGATTGTTTAATTCTACGTTTAGCATCGACAAAATCAGGGGTTTCTCTAAGTCCAGTTCTAGCTACTGAACCTACCAAGGCAATAATTGCTCCCATCCCAAAGGCATAACGCCAATTCACATCATGCAATGTGACAAGAGAAGCTGTTAATAATGCAAATACCGTACCAAGGACAGATGTCACTGACATAAATATTACGCAAGGATATCGCACTGGTGGCCTAAGTATTTCTGTTAAATAAAGTTGTGCACCTGTCATTTCCCCCATGGACGCCATACCTTGTACCATACGGCATATTGTTACAATCCAAGTAGCTATAATTCCTATTTGCGCATATGTTGGAATAATAGCCATTGTAAAACATGCAAATGCCATTAAAAAAGTAGTTAAGATCACAGTAATTTTACGTCCAACTTTATCGCCTATATATCCAAATAATAGCGCTCCCAAGGGTCGTAAAACATAGCTAGAGCAAAATGCGAACGCAGCAATAAGACTTGCTACATGTAGATCTGCTTTGGGGAAAAACAACTCATTCAATAGTACCGCCATATGTACGTACAGCATCAAATCGAAATATTCTAAAAAAGTACCAACGGACAATATAGCCGTTGCTTCTTTTTGGTTTTTAGTTAAAGAAGAAAATATTTCTGAAGTATCTCTCATTTCAAATCTATTCCTCACGATAATGAACTAAAAAGGTCTATAATTATACTTAAAGTACTTTTTGTTTGTTAATTTATTAGAACTCAACCAAACACCATCTTTCTCTAAAATGTTAAAACGTAATCTTTCTAAATTTTCATTAATAACAGGCAGAGGCATGAAAGATACTGCTGTATAATGGAATCCACAAAAATCTATTTTTAACTTAATACATAATTTTTGTAATGATTTAATATTTTCAAGAACATCATCAACAAATATAATTGCTTTAGGATAATAATTGTATTTACTAAACATATATTCAAGTATTACACTTTTATCTACTCCAGCACTAAAAATGATCCCATCCTTTAACTTGGGTGTGCCTGTACAATTTTCAAAAACAATATTAGTGCCCTTCAATTTTGGAGCTAATTGTTCACCATTTAATGGAGTTAGAGATTTAAAAGAAATGCCAACTTTATGTAATTCCATAAACCTAAGATCTTCCATCTTTTTAATGATCCCAAATTTACCAGTGCCCATAGCAGTTAATGCTATAGTTGGTATTTGCTGTAAGTTTAAATGATTAAATATATTAATTATTCTTGGTTCTACTAAGATCCGTTTGGTTGCCGAGAGAATGATGCTATCCAAAAATTCTTTTTTTTGTGGAATTAATTGATTGGTAATTGATTCTAACAATTGAGCACGGTATGGATGTCTAAAATCATCTTCTTCACTAGGCATTATTAGTACATTATCAACGTCAAAAACTACTAATGTATCTTTATTGGTTAATTTAAGAGTTTTTTCAAGTGAAATAAAATTATCGATCTCTCTAATCAAGCTTTGATTGATCGGTTTATGTGTTGCTAATTTAAAAATTCGTTCTTTAATCATATGTTTCTACTTGATGCCATTTGTACTGCTATATTGCCAACACTATCTTGGTGGTTATGAAACATAGATTAAATTATTGTTTTATGTCTATAAATGTTAATGTTTGGTAGTATACCATATTAATATTTCTTTTACTGATAAACCTGTAGCTATATATATTAGTTCTACATGAACGCCTTGTAATATCAGATCAATAGCTACATTAATTGTACTTTCTTTATCATTATTATGTAAACGCTCCAATACATCTGTTTTTACATTAATAATAGAATCTTCTGTTACCGTATACACCATAATTTTCAAAAACCTTTAACTACCCTTATAATGTACTAAATCATTAATACCACCATCATTTAATAGAAAACTGTTTGTATGCTTGATTTTTTTAGATAACTTTGCCATCTTGCTTTTCTCCTTATATAAATACGACTGTAAGCATTTAAAGTAAAAAGATAACCTTCAAGTTTAATTAAAACACTTAGCAAATAATTATTTTGGTAATTTAATACAACTTTAATGCATTAGCTCTAACATCAAAATATTATAACCAGAATAAAATTTATATTAATTTAAAAATAAACCGTAAAAATCAAAATGCAACTTAAATAAAGTTTTTTTATTAATTATATATGCTATTACTGCAACCTCTTAAATTAAAATATACTACAAGTTTTTTGCAGAAAGCAACCATTATTTTGTCAAAAAATTTTGAATTTTGTTAGTAAAGCTGCTATCGTTGAAGTAATAATGATAGTGATGTGGCAGTTATTTTATGAATAATTTAGAAGCCCTTATTAATGAATTACAACATTTAAGCCCCTATGAACTATATCGGTTATCTGAGTGGATCAGAAACGAAATTAATCAACCACAAAAAACCTACGAAATAAGCAATAAAATTAAAATTGGCGATCTAGTGCCATGGTTTAATTATCAAAGCAACTCTGAACAACCAGTTATAGTGGAGTCCAAAGGGCGTACTAAAATAACTATCAAAACTAAAAATGGAGATAGATGGGATATACCTTATTATACGATTAATACTGAGCAATTAAATCCTGTTTTACCGACTCACCATAATAATAAATCAACTAAAAACGATTTTAGTGTTGGTGAAAACGTTGAATTTATCATCGAAGGCAAACATTATAATGGCAAAATTATTAAATTAAACCATAAAACAGCAACCATTCAAATCCAAGAACAATCTGGAAAATGGCGAGTATCATATTGCTTTTTAAGCAAATTGATCGATAGTCAAGCCAGAATTATTATTGGTGAACTAGTATAACCAAGCCGTATTAAAACGATAGCACTATTACTTTCCAAATTAAAAATATGATTTATACTATTCTCATTGAAAGTAAAATTACATAAGGATATTTTATGGTCGCAAAAAAACCACTAAAAAAAACTACCAAGAAAAAATCTTCAACTGGCAAGAGTAAAGTAAAGGCTAGAGTGGCTAAAAAAGTAATAGCTAAAAAGAAACCAGTTCGTTCTAAAAAAACTACTGCTAAATCCAAAACTAAAACTAAAAAGAAAACCACTAAAAGTAAAAAGAAATCTGTAAAATCTAAAAAGTCCAAAGCCAGTCTTAAAGAAACACTTTTAAATTTAGTAAATCCATCATAAATTGATAATGGTCGTTGTTATTAAATACAGCGACCATTACTAACTCCATCAGAGCAACTAGTCTAACAGCATCATTTTTAGGAGCCAGATTTAATTGGTAAATTTTCATAATTTTGGTTATTACTGGCCAATTGATTTGGTCAAAAAACATTTCTTTGGATGTAGTATTCATTAAATTCACCATATTTAAATTATTGTGTCTATATTTAAATGTACTTACATTTAAAAGGCTGGTTAACGCTACACTTCTTGCTATATATGGTATATAACTTTATGTTTACATCCAGCATATGATGCCATGTTGGTATTTGTTTGCTGTTACACTTGTAAAAAACTTAGGTTACTAAAGTAGTTTATACATTATTATATATACGAGAATAAATGTGTAATTGTTATCTATGTCGAGCATGCATGTTTTGCATAATGTATTATATACTTATAAATAAATAATTATAAAATATATGGTGTTTTGTATATGTCTGGAGATAAAAAAAGAGGTAAAGAGGATATAGGTGTATATAAATACGGAGAAGATAAAGATAGTAGAAAAAGAAGTAAAAAAGATGACGGAAGTAGCAGATGGCCATTAGTTACTCAAGGGTTAGAAGAACAGGCAAAAAAATATGGTTGTACTAGAAATTTAACAATTGGTATTCCTATTTGTACTGTAAAAATTGCAGATCCACTTCCTGCAAGACAAGATAGAGCTTTAGATTCATTAGCAAGATTAGTAGAGACTCCTAGTGGAGTTTGTAGTGCTATAGCATACGATCCACAAGAAAGTAAATTATTATTTTCTACTAATGGTATAGATTCAGAAGGAACTATAGAGAAAGTTTTACTAACATTAAAACATATTACAGAATCAAATGAAGAACCAGAGGCAAAATTTAATAGTATCATACAGGGGTTATGTGTAAATAGTAATCCTAATATTGCAAAGCTTCTAAGAAATTCAATCACATCTATTAGACCTGAACAGATTACAACTGTAGACATTATCTCAAAAACAGAAGATGAAAAATTGCAGAATAATATTAGAAATTTTTCTGAGGCTATAAAAAAATTACGCGATCAATATCAACAAAACAGAGGATCTGATGCATTCAGTCTTTATAATATGTGTAAAAATGCGTACGATAGCGTAAGAACAATTATAGAAGAAGAACAATTTGGAGTTAAGATTTCACCGCGATTACGAGAAATAATTGACAATTTTAGAGGTCCAATAGAAGATTTGCATAAAGTTGCAAGAGCTTTACTAGACCCAGCAAACCGAGCTGATTGGGCAGATTCTATAGTGCATAGCAAATACAAAGAAATTTTACCTAATAGAGGAATACATGCAGAAGCAAACATTATGGCATATTTTATTGATCGTTTAATAGAACAAGATGCACAAGAAAGACAGCATATATACATTGGTGTATCTAAGTTATGTTGTGTTGATTGTGAAAATGCTGTTGTATCTGCATGTAGTTTTGATTTTAGTAACAATGATGATAAAAAACACATTACTTTTGTGGTGAGAGGTGGGCATGGGTACAAATATAGTAACCCGGCCCCATCGTACGTTACCCATAATGAAAGCTTCTTGGAAGCATTAGAGAAAAATATAAAAAGAATGGCAAAAGATAGAGAAATTAGTAAAGATTATATTAAAAACACCAACGATAAAAAGCCTCCAGCTGCTCCTCGTAGCCCATCGATAGGGAAGTAAATATCCTACATGTTAAACACAGATATCTTAAACCAGTTGCAATAATTATTTAAGGATATTAACATAATACATAAAAGAAAAATTATCTAGGGGGTGTATTTAATGTCAATATTTGAACTATTAAAATCTGGCAAAATAGATCAATTACTCTTAGAGCTAAAAGAACATGGTATTGACACAAAAGATCAGTATGGAGATACTATTTTGCACCATGTGGTTGCCAATAAAAATATTTCTTTAGCTAAAACATTAATTGATGAGTATCATGCTAACGTAAATGTTCAAAATAAGTTTAATCACACTCCATTATTGATTGCAACATTGCATAAAGATTTAGAAATGATGCATATGTTATTACAACGAAATGCATCTACAAGGTTAGCAACTGATATAGGGTTAACTCCTATTCAGCTTGCAGCTGAACAATCAAATTTGTCAGCAGTAGTATTATTATATGAGGTAGATCATTTTTTTGGCAAACCTCCTTTCGGTGGAACACCATTGCATCTGGTTGCTGATTCTTTAAATGACTATGGTTATAATGAAGAGTTGGTTTCTTTTCTCCTTGGTATTATTCCAGAACAGGATTTACAGCAGGAAAAAGATAATTTAGGTAGAACAGTATACGATGCTTTTAGTGATAAAGATGATTATTATTTGAATAGATTTCAATCTACAGTTGCAAACCATAATTTAAAGAAGATATCTAGTAATAAAGCTCCTGAAACAATTACTTATGCTAATGCAAATAAAAAACGAAAGGAAAGAGAGAACAGATTGTATATATCAGAAAATCATGGTAACAAAGATTGTAATACTAAAAAAAGAAAATCTGTAATTAAAAAATATAAAATGTAAGGTGCTGTTGCATATGTCGTAGTTGGGTACAACTGCAAAAGCGGGCGAAAAGTGTATTAAATGCTCCTTAACTTTTCTTTATACAGCTTTTAGCTACAAAATCTTGTTCTCGCATCAAAAATAAACAAACAAGTATCTGCAATTGCTTGCTTTCCTGGAAGATCGGAAAATGCAAAAATTAAGAAGAAAAAGCCTGAAATTACTAAGCAACCGAACAGAACTTAAGCTTGTCACAATACATCTAATATACTTTTCTCCCGCTTTTACAGTTGTACCCATAATTAAACAAAACTCTGTTATCAGTTGGCGACATATAAATTTTTATGGTGAATACGATTTTACTGTATTAAATGAGAAGGGTTACAACGAAATATTTAATTTGGAAAAAATAAGAAAACTTAAAATATCTTAGGTATATAACCCCATGCAATATTTTATCCCTATATGCTCTCCGACCCTAATTTTGATAAAAGTTTACTTTTTCAACAGACCTTCTAATAAATTTAATTGTTTCTCTATTTTTTGTCTAAATTCAATATCATTGTAATAAGTTAAAATAAATAAGGTTACATTCCGCCCTATATACAAATGGACCCTTATTAGCTCTCTTTTATTTTGGCTAAAATATATTTTCTAAAATAATCTGATAACTTAATTTCTTCTGCATCGTTAGTCAATATCACATAGTATTCATCTGCACCTTTAATATTTATTACTGTAGTTTGATAGGATTTTTCTGGAATAAACTTTAACCATATAAACTTTTCTTTAGGTAATTTATAATGTAAAACCACCCAAAGATCTCTTTCTGGATGGTTTTGAATATAGTCAATCTTATCTTTTCTGATCCAATAATCATTACCCTGCATTTTTTCAGTACCGCTAACCTCTAACGCAATGATCTCAATTTCGGAACTATGTAACCTAATACTTAAATCTGGCTCACCTTTTTCTTCTGAATGAACGTTTTCTAAATAATCATTTCTATCTGTACCCAAACCAACAGGCATAACCTCAACTTGAGGTATGTACTTGGCAAACCAATTGATCACACGGTTTATTCTGATCTTTTCACGTTGCCATGAATCAACCCCATATAGCTTTTTCCAAAAATTTTGTTCAAAGATCTTTAGTTCTTCACAACTAATACTAGATCCAACTGCAAGGTGCATGCCAATCCAAGTACGTTCTCTAATCGAAGTACAAAATTTTCCATCAATATAAACATAAACACGATCTTTGTTTGTACCTTGTTTGGATAATACTTTAGTAATTACTGGCATGATTTATGCTGTACGTATATTTTTAGCTAATGAATGGGGCTTTTTAACTAATTCTTCATACTTGCCGTATTCATTACCCCAACCATCAAAGCCTGGACGTACTTGTCGTGCAAAAACATCTAAACGTGGGCCAGTAAAATATTTGCATATCTCAGCGTAAAAACTTGCAGGTTTAACACTATGAGCAGTTGATGATTCTGTAAACATAGTCTTAAATTTACCCAATGATTTGGGATTAAATTTAGCAGAGCCTTTATATGAAAATAATATTTGTTCTGTAGTAATTTGATATGGTCCGAATGGACAAGGTCCTGTTTTTTTGTCCCAGGTAATTAACGTATAATAATTAAAACCCCAAGCTGATATCAAATCAAATGCCGTTTTTAAAAATGGCTCCTTGGTTTTTTTATCTTTACTATTTGTTACCCATAACCATAAAAAACAATTAGGATCAGCCCAGTCGTTAACTGGCAATTTTAATAATTCTTCTTTACTCATTGTAGGGTAATCTAATTTTACATTTTGGTTTGGCCTTACTATACGTTTACCTGTTTTACCTTGATTCCAGGGTGGATCTATTACTAAGCATTTATATTTATTCATAGTTAATCCTTATAAATTTTGTCCAAAAATATTAATAATTATAGATACTATATTTTTTAGTTGTGATATTACCAGATGGTATGCAAGTTGAACTAGAGGGCCAACTTGATTTATGGAATTTCGCATTTGATCCAAGTACTCAACAATTGCTTCGTTTATAGCAAAATAACGAAATCGTTGCTTCATAGTTAGCGTGGGACAAGAGTCAAAATTTTTTTGTTGGCTTTCAGTTAATAGCTGTAATGTAGGCATAAATTAACAATTTATTATATTTATAGAGTTATAAAAACGTATGTTACCATGAACCAAAATTAAATGAAAACCATTAGTTGGTTTAATTTCCTAGGAAAAATTTTCTCCCGTCATGCAACTTAACCCAATTTTATTAAATTTAAGAATATTGAGGGGGAGGATCATCATGAAAAGGCTATCCTATGTATTTTGTAAACACAAAGCCTTATTCAATCAGTACAATTTAGAGTGGCCAGATACAGGGCAAACGCATCTTAAATTACCTGATTTATTAGGTCAAACCTAAAATAATAAAATAATCTGGGTTGTCGCAAATTTTAATTAGGACGTGGCCTAGACTTTAAAATAGTTGCATGTTTTTTCCCAGTTTCATCTTGCTCTTTTTTTAATTCATACTTTTCTATATTAGATTTAACAGGAAACATACGAAAAAAATCATGATACGGATTATTCAACCAATCTATCTCAATATTAATCTCTAGAGTTAGAGTACCGTTTTCCTTTTCATCACCAGTATACTTTATATTAATATTTTCTCCGCTTATAAGTGTATCTTTAAACTAAGCTTTTTTTGCAAAACTAATATTTGTCTTTTTCAAACCAAAAAGAGGGGTCATTAGACCAGCATTAATTTTTTTATTTTCAATCACTAAAATGTTTCCATTGCTCACTAATTCAACCGTATTAATATTGACAGAATCTTTTCCCATTATGGCGCTACTGCCATGCATCTCTTTACCATTGATATTAGCTTCATTGGTAAACATACCAGATCTTGGAACTTCCCAAACAAGGTTATGCGCCAAATCCGCATAAGTAACATCATCTTCGCAAAGTGTAGCATATTGGTCTTCAATACAAGTATTGTGTTAACTAAAAATAATCGGTAATATTGTAGTGATAGAAGTAGATAGCTTGTTTGTGTTATTCAAGTTGTTTCATAAAAATAAATTTGATTAACGATAGTTCTGCATTTTGTTAAGTGTTTTTATAAGATATTTTTTACCACAATAATTATATGATAGATTTATCTTGCTGGG
>Ga0302268_1001543_pt1 | contig 12194 bp, 5 predicted proteins | sample III_Bog_E2_1_FD_194554 | JGI IMG/M metagenome (GOLD analysis project Ga0302268, IMG submission 194554) | Peat permafrost microbial communities from Stordalen Mire near Abisko, Sweden - III_Bog_E2_1 | ecosystem: Environmental > Terrestrial > Soil > Wetlands > Peat | place: Sweden: Abisko...
CTTTTTTAATGTCATAGCTAGGAATCGACAATGGGAAACAATGGTATGAAAAATTTATCTCGGTGTTCACAACTAAAAATTATTTATTTGCCATCTAGTGCTAGAGAACAAGAATATATAATAACGAAGATAGTCAATAATAAATGCTTTTGCCTAAAAAAAATCTATCAAATAATCATAAAAAGAAAGTATTTAAATAGTCAGCCTTTATTCCTATCTTAGACTTATTTCATCATTCATATAAGAATGCAAATCTAAAATGGCTTTTCAATCCTATTAATAAAGCGATTGATATTATTGCTATGAAATCGATTTCAAGAGGAGATTAATTATACATTTGCTATAATAGCATGCCCTTACAAAATTAAATGGTAGAGTACGGATTTGTGGATATCGATTCAGAATGTTATTTGGGTATTTGTTTAGGAGTAAATTAAGACTTGATGATTGCTATTATAGAGAAAATGTTAAATAAAAACTTAGATTCTCATCTACACAAATTGATTAAAACATTTCTTGGGTTAAATTTCAAAAATATTACTTTAGGATTAACCTCGAATAAAATACAATAATTTTAAAAAACAGGTAATTTAATGGAAATATTAATATAATTTATATGGAATGAACTGGTGATGTTCGCAAATAATATGATTAGTCTGTTATAGAAGGAAAATAATAATCTAACAAAAAATAATGAGAGTATTAATTATGGATGTCGGTCTTCTATTCTTCAAAATCATCTATAAAGATCTTTCATTCACGCTGTTAATTAAGATATTCAAAAAAAGCAAAATTATATCCAAAATCTAAAGTATAATATTCATATGTTGAATTATACCGAGAACAATAACTTTAATTTAATCTATACAATGAGATGTCTTTTGACTGTGCTGATAAGTTAACTTAAGTGGCTGTCTTTCATCAAGTCTAAATTCAATATATTGTGATCATTCATCGATTTCATAATTTATCATTAATTTATATCATAAATTTATAACTATATTCAGAGATGTAATTTAATAATCAAAGTGCATATTCAAGATTATCTAGTCGATATAAACTGCCCCATTGTTTGCCTGTAATAATAAATTTTTAGCTATAGGTATGATACGCTATTCCGTTAAGAACTTAATAGTGTTTTTTAGCTCTTTATTTGACAACTAATGGAGTAAAATTATAAGTTTTTATAATTTTACCATTAGAAAGATCAATTTTCAATATTTTATCCGTCAGCCAAATATTTGCATAAACAAATTGCCTTTAACCCTATGACACCCACTATAATTCATTCAGGTATATAGTGGGAATTTGATTCTAATCAACAATAGGAATAGTTTGTAAAATAGTTAGTGACTCATCGACGATATAAATGTTATGACTTCCATCACTTATGATCAAATGAGAATTATTATGAGTTAATCCCCATCCTTATTTTTACCATTTCATTCTGGAAATCTCTTCAAATGTTTCTCCATTTATCTTGAATACTAAATTCTCTTTCCAAGTTAGTATATAGATGCAATTATTGATTGGAAATTTAATGGAACCTTCCAAGAAAATAGATTTATCAAAAATGGTCGATTTATAAACTTCCTTAAGTATGTTTTCTTAATCATTGTATTAAAGAACATGGAAATATGATTATGAGTAAAGCCCACATGATTAAAGCATATGAGTCCGATTAAGAAAAGATAAACCTTGAGTATAACAATCAGTATCATGGGAAATTTATATCATCTGGGAATTATTTTTTAGAGGAAGAGGCAGAGTTTATCTGAAATTTATTTAGTCATTTTTAGAAAATTTGTTGTTAATGTACCCTAAGATGAAAAGCAAGATAATAACACCGATTATGAGGTAGATATATTTATAGGAATTTGTCGGAGATGAGACAATATCTTCTACCTCATCTTCAGCTAAGCGATTTCTAGTTAATTATTAAGGTGATTTGTCTGAATTCTATGATTATCGGAGGATATTCATCCTGTTTAATGGTATTAATATGTATTTTGCATTTAATTTAAGAGCATTATTAATTAATAATTAAAATAATAAGCGATAAGGAATACTTTGTAATGAAGAGGAAGCTTTGCAACTTCATAAAAGTTGGTAAGGTATAGTAAAGAACACATGATAAAATACCTTATGATGGAAAAATATAAATTTTGCATCCCAAAAAAAAAGGAAATCATTCACAAGGTCTTAAGCAATTTGAAATTAATATTATTTGATTAATAAATTTTTTATATAAAACTCTTTTTTAATTCGAATATTGAATATGTGTTTATATTTAGAATATTACTTTCAACCAAATTGAGTTTCATAAGTTTTCTCAAGAACTTATCATTTTTTCCATATTTTCTTCTCATTTTACTCACTATTAATTTTTAATTTCATTTAAAAATCAGAAAAATCGATAAATAAAGAAAGAATAAGTTTAAATCAATCAATAACACTATTGGCTAATTTACAGATTTATTGCCAAGTTTTAACGATATACATTGGTCCGAATTTTCTTGAAGGTAAAAAATTGAAGGATACTCTAATTTCAACTGCTACACAAAAATCATTTTAGCGATGAATATCTTTTCAAATACTATTGCAGGTGTTTAAATTTCTTAGAATTGAATAATGGGAGTAGTAGCATAATTTATTTAGTAGATTTTAAGATTTTAAGATTTATAACAATAATAAATATTTGATTTTAGAAAATAATGAATTTTAAAAAGCAATCAATAAATTCTAAGAGGAAATACTCCAAGATTTCTCTCTAGGTAAGCTTAGTTTTATATAGAAGAGGAAGAGACTGGTCAAGCTCGTGTTATAAGATTAAAAATGCGTGACTAATGCCGCAAAAAAATTGTGCCTTAAACTATGCACTGCCCGAATGATTTTAACAAAATACAAAAATGGACACGACTTTCCCATGAAGAAATTTAAAGTCCACACTTTTCCCAATATTAAAGCAACTTAAACCTTTGAAACCCATGAAATTATGGAAAATGTAGCTTTATCAAATTAAAACAATATTAATATAAACAACCAAAGAGAAAATATAACTGCAGAATATATTGAAATTGACAAACAATTTTTGTGGAATTACTGCCTCTAGTGGAATTAATATCTCTGGTGGAATTATTGGGCGCAATTCATAAATTATGAGCTCTATTTAACCCCAGTGATTTGATTATTATATCCTTAAAATTCAAAATTATATTTGTAATCAGTTCTATATTTTTAATCCTAATTATTCAAATGAAGATACCTCATTCCAAAGTATATATTTTTGCTGATTATAATAAAGTTTAAATATTTTAAAGAATATTAAATTTTTGAATATTCTGGAAGATAATAGTTTTTCTTCGCATATGAGTTATGAAGATACAAAGTCCTTCATAACTCGTTATAAGTTAAAATAGTAATAAATAACATCAAGCGAAATTGAATTGAATTGCAGAGATCAGTTCTTTAAAAAAATCAAAAATATTTTAATATTTTTCCGTATGACTAATGGTAATTTCAGCAAAGAAAGAGTTGATTAGCATTCTTTAATACTTTTTCACAATATTATTAATTAATTTGGAAAAGAGATTTGCATGAAACCTTGTCCTTCAAATGTATTTTTTCTATAATTTTTGATAATATGCAAATTGAGTTTTTAATCAGGCAATTTTATTGATATTTTATTGATATCTTATTGAATTTCATGTTTGTTCTTTTTATGTGCTCATAATTTAACCTTATCAAAAAATTAAAGTTAGAAAAGAAATACCGAATAAAAAAAGTTGAAGGTTCGGTTAAAGTTTAGTCATTTTCAGTCCAATAGTTTACAAAACGTAAAAGAAATTATCTTTTATCGGTTTTACTTATACTTAAAAAACTTTAATGGGCGGATTATTTATTAATTTTTTATAAAAAAAAATGAAGAAAAACCTGTCATTTTTTTAATCTTATTAAATTATATATAATTTTGAAAAGTTTGATAAAATATTACAATATTAGCTTTAACGAATATGATTTCAAATCTAAAATTTAATTTTTTTGCTTATTTTAAGTTTAAATTATTACATTTAGTAAACACTGCTATTTTTTTAAAGATCAAACATCAATATTTTTAAATTCATATTTTTAAATTTTAATGAATTGATCAGAAATCGATAAAAATATTTACTGACTCAAGTTTTAATTCATATTCAAATTCTATTCTTTTAGCATTCATCACTTAAAATATATATTGCCGTGATAGCAATATTTATATTCACTGTAACAGAGGAGTAAGACTTTCTAATTTAAATCACACTGGGAGGTAGTATAATTTTTGCCTTAGATGTTACGATTATAAGAAAATTAATTAATAATAATATATTTAGAAAAATATGAGCAGTCAAGACTTAATAAATAGTTCTAAACGAAAATACTCAAAAATTTCTCTTTAGGTAAGCTGATTTTGATATAGAAGAGGAAGAAATTGGTGAAGCTAGTGTTATAAGATCAAAAATGTGTGACTAATGCCGCAAAAAAGTTGTGCCTTAAACTCTGCACTGCCCGAATGATTTTAAAAAAATACAAAAATGGACACGACTTTCCCATGAAGAAATTTAAAACCCGCACCGTCCCCAATATTCCAGCACTACAAACTGTATAAGTTGATGAAAACCCTTAGAATAGAGCTGTATAAATTTAAAATGATCAAAATGATTCTAATCAATAAGAAATAAGATCGTTATAAGATATAGCCCAAAAGGCAAATGAAATATCACCATAAACTATATGGAATTACTACTTATGGTGGAATTCCTATGGGCAATTCATGAATGCCCTGCAATCCTTCATCTGAATGATTTGTTAGATTTACTCTTAAACTGATAAATATATGATTATCTTTAATATGCTGAATCATGCTTTCAAATTTCACCAAAGCATGAGAAATGATCGAACATTAAATTATCTAATCTTAATTTTCGGTAAGCAATTCTTTAACAAAATCTATTATTACGTATGAATATCAAATTTTTAACAAAAGCTATTATCACGGGAAATAGTTTGTAAATTTAATTCCTCAATGAAAAAACCATTTATATGGATAAAAGAAGAGAAGAGCATTGATAGTTTATCTTCTAACCATTTAATTAGAAGTTTTATTATTACTATACTCTTATTCTCTAAAGATATTTTAAATTAACACATTTCCCAACAATAAATTTTAGATTCAATTTTTGTCAAGCTATGTGCAACTAAAATTAAGAAACAAGTAGGTTGTATTTCTAAAAAGGACTGTATTTGTCTAAATATTTTGTAAAAATTCAATTGTTGATAATAAACAAATTTGCATCAGTCTTTGGTTAAATCAGTCAATAAAATTACTCCAAAAGAAAGATTCATAAATAGTAAAAGTAAACGTTTAAAATTATTAAGGAAATTCACAAATCATAATGTAATTTCGGTTGGCAATTAGATTATCAGTCTAAAATTGAAAGTTTTCTTGTTTTTGATTCCAGTTTTGTTGTGGAATAATGAGGATGAGTCTATTTCTTATACATTGAAGAGTAAGGCATATTTATATTATTTGTATTATTATCATTATCATTAACATCAAATAGCAGTTATCATAGCGGTTTAATTGCCATACTAATAGTAGGCAATTAAAATAATTTCATTAATGAAGAAATCAGGCGCTTTGGCAAAGTACTCGCCCTGCGCTGCTGCAGAAATAGGCTTTGTGAGGTTCTGCACTTTCTCAAAGGAAGAATTAGAAGCCTGGTCAGTTATGGAAGTGACAGAACCCAAACTTTATGAAGGAACACATCCAATGATTGGAGGCCCCAACGATTTGAGACTTGGAGTCAATTCTATGAGTCAAATCTGCTAAACATGTGGCTAATCTCGCTAATGCCAAGGTCATTTTGGACATATTAAATTAGCAGAGGCGGTCTATCACTATGGATTTATGGGCTATGTCTAAAAAGTTTTGAAGTGTATTTGTCATAACTGCTCTAGACTGAAAACCTTCACTGTACTCATTATTTTAAATAGACTGACCAGCAAAAAGATAAATTTAGAAAAATAATCAGCATCGTCAATACTGAGCGACGATTGAGGTAGCTCTCGAAATTGTTGGGCCCAATCAATCAATGCCTCGCTTCACAGTAAGAAGGAAAGGAGTAAAAGATAGGTTGTGGGTGCTTCATTCCAACTAAAATTGCGACTAAACAGAATCGAATACTCGTTGAGTAACGTCTATAAAAAAATAAATATCGGTAATATACTTATACAGCCCAGCGAGTTAAAAATATTTTTGCTGGCATCAACGCTGATGATGGAAAATTATTGGGATTTTTAGTTTCAAAACCAGTGGATCTATTAATTTCCAGTTTGGCTGTCGCGCCCCCTCAAATTCGACCCAGAATTGAGATGAATGCTTAAAAAAAAGCTGAAGATGATATTACAATCACCTACATGAGAATAATTTCCTTAAACAATGAATTAAAAAACAGTGTTTAGTCAACGGAGAGGTCCAATAAAGTTGTGGAACTTGAAAGATTGATTGCTTCCATTATGGTAGTTCTTGATAGGAGTACACTCAATATGATGGAAAATTCAAATAAAAGATTTAAAAAACATCGAAAGATTAAGAGCATTGAAGAAAGATTGAAATCAAAAGAGGGAAGATTTAGACAGCATCTTATGGGAAAAAGAGTTGATTTTTCAGCCAGAAGCGTCATCAGTCCAGACTCAAATCTGGCCTTAGACTAACTAGGTGTTCCCTAAAAAATTGCCAATTGTTTAACTATCCCTGAAAAAGTCACTGAGTGGAATTTTTAAAGGATTGTTCAACTTTGTAAAAATGGTAAAGTTAAATATATCCTTCGGCCAACTATAAATAAAAAAAGATATTAATAAATAATCCCTGTGGTCAAACTTAGCAATTCAACCTAATAAATATAAAAATATCTCAGCTATGGAACCATTGTTGAACGGAACTTACAAAACGGTGATTATATTCTCTTCAATCGCCAACCAACTCTCCACAGAATGAGTATGATGTCACATCGAGTTCGAATACTTCCTTACAATACTTTTAGGCTCAATCTTTCAGTGTGTACGCCGTACAATGCAGATTTTGATGGAGATGAGATGAATATGCACGTCCCTCAATCATTTTAAACTCAAGCAGAATTGAAATGCATCGCTCATGTACCCAAACAAATTATCGCTCCCAAAAATAGTTCTCCTGTCATGGGTATGGTCCAGGACTCACTTCTTGGCATGTATCTTCTAACTATGAGAGATACTTTTCTCACCAGATAATAAGCAATGAATCTCATCATTTGGATATAACCCTCTAGAAAATTAGAGACTGGAGAATTACCAGTTCCGGCTTTAATTAAACCTGAGTGCCTATGGACTGGGAAGCAAATTATTAGTCTTCTGATACCATCTTAAATTTCTCTTCATGTTAAAAAAGGAAGTGATGGATATAGAAATATTCAAGACACGTCGATGCTCATTCGCCATGGGTAACTACTATCGGGCGCTCTTCAGAGAGAGGTCGTCGGATCTGGAACAGGAGGATTAATTCATGCCCTTTGGCTTGAGTTAAGCCCTTAGCTAACAAGTTAATTTATAACAAATGCTCAAAGAGTAGTTAATTCTTGGCTGATGACAACTAGTTTTTCAGTGGGAGTTGGAGACGTTGTAACTGGTCATTATCTCTAGGATTAACGAAAGAGATAATCAGCCAAAATTACTCAAAGATACTTTGAAAACATTAATAAATATCGTGATGAGAGGAAACTAACCAACGAAAACCTTCATCAAAAAGGTAAGAAAATATTGAACTCCCTTGAATGCATCGTCAACATGGAACTTAACAACAGTCTCAGCATCATGCAAAAGCTCGTCTCAGAAAAAGTATCATCACATAAAAATAATATTTATAAAATGATTACAGCTAAATCCAAGGGGTCATAAACCAATTTGGCACAAATTATGTTTTGCTTGGGGAATCAAAATGTGGATGGGCAAAGAGTTCCCCTTGGATTTTCGGAAAGGGCTCTTCCTCACTTTCGAAAGAATGATAACTCTCCATAACCGAGAGGATTTGTGTTCAGCTCTTTTTTTCAAGGGTTGAAGCCTCATTAGTTTTTCTTTCATTCGATGGGTGGAAGATAAGGTCTTTCAGATACAGCAGTAAAAACATCCAACATTGGTTACATCCAAAGAAAGTTAGTGAAATCTCTTGAAGATTTGGTGATTAACTACGATGGCACAGTTCGTGACAGTCAAAACAATTTTCTGCAAAAATTATACGGTTAAGATGGTTTTTTATCGGAGTATATTTAAAGACATAAAAATATAGACTGCCTGCTCTCAGAGGAGCAGTTCAAGAATAAATATAGTTGGGAAAAGCATAAACTTATCAGTTTCAACTACAAAGAAAGCGATGTCAGGAAGGTATTTGACGAATTCGAGGAGGTCAACAGATGTAGAATTCGAATGAGATAAATTTTCGTCAAAGGGAAAGACTGTGCTTAGATTGAATACTACTGTCCTATTTAAATACTGAGGCTCATCCAAAAAATTAAGAATGAGGAAAATCCAAATCGAAAAAATGTGGTAGGCCCAGTTCAGGTCATTGATGCGGTGGATGATATGATCAATGAGTGTATGATGCCTCAGAATAAAAGATAGTTTCAAGATCTTTGCAAACAATTCAGCAATGATCCTCATCGAAATCAATTTTTTATCAAAAGGAGAGAGTTTTAGCAGGAGACTGGGGTGTAGATATTCCATATGCATTTGAAGTTAAATTTATCCAGTAAAATCGTTTGCGAAGTACATAAATTAGATAAAAAATGTCTTTAAATTCTAATTAAAGAAATAAAATCGAAATTTAAACACTCAATTGCACCTGCAGGCGAAGCTATTGGCGCAGTGGCAGCTCAAAGTATTGGTGAGCCTACTACGCAAATGACCTTAAATACATTCCACTTGGCTGGTGTTTCTGATCGAAATGTAACACTGGGTATTCCCCGTCTTCGTGAGCTCCTTGACGTTTCCAAGAGGATTAAAACTCCCTTTATGAACATCTACTACAAATCACAGCTTCTCTAAAGATAAAAATAGTAAAAGCATCTAACCGATATATTAGCTTTATTGGTTACTTTTTAATTTCCTGAAAAGCATATCAAAGACTATATGATAGAATCTAAAATTTATTACGATCCCTATCCATAAGCGAGTAATATCAATGCACCAGTTGCTGCTCTCATTAAACCGGAAAGTCGATCTCCTTGGGTGTTAAGTCTGCTGTTTGATACTGAGAGAATAGCTAACACTCGCATATGGACTTAAATTAAAAATAAAATTTAACAGCATTTTTAGCTTCAGTTTTAGATCAGCGAGAAAGAGGGTATCGGAGGAGAGTTAATGCCAAATATTCTGATGAGATGTTTTTAATAAACAAAATAGCAATTGAAAAATGGTCGCAATTCATAATAGAACTCCATTTTTAAATATTTAAACAACTCATAAGCTCAGATTAAGGAACTGTTTATATCTGGGATTAAAGGAGTTAAAACAGTAAAAATATCAAAAAGAACCATATTTAATGTCAATCCAAATGAAGATCTAACAGCTCGCAGTCAACGGGAAGAAGAGATCATGTTTTAAGCTGAAGGGACTAACCTTAAAGCTTGTCTCTGTCATCCTGATATTGATTGTGAACGGACTGTTTCAAACGATATCAACTAAATCTTTGAGTTGTTGGGAATTGAAGCTGCCAGAAAGGCCTTTATCAACTAATTCGAATAGATTCTTAAGCCCTATAGCATATACATCAATCATCGCCACTTATCTGTTTTGGCAGATTGGATGAGTACTCGTGGGTTTTTGACTCCCATCAATAGAAATGGAATTAATCGAGTGAGAGATGTTTCTGTGTTGCGGAAGGCTAGTTTCTAGGAAACTATTGACATTCTTTTTGGAGCCGCTGCTTTTTCTGAAATTGATGAACTTAGAGGAGTTTCAGAAAGAATCATCTTTGGAGAAAATGTGAATCTTGGAACTAATAGCTTTGAATTAATTCTTGACCGAGACAGAGTCGGATAATTTAAATATAAAGGCGAAAAAGACCGTGTCCCATTAAGGTCAGAACTAGATCATGATAACCTTGATTCTGAAGACAATGAACTCACCAAACCAGAAGCAACGCCTACCAGATATACAAGCCCTTATATTACACAATCTGCATACATGAAGACTCCGAGCATGTCTTACTACAACAAAGAAGAACGCAGTCCATCATTTGCTACTCCTGTTTATAGTGGAGTGGAAAGCTTTAAACAATCCCCATAGGCCTCACCTTTGAGGGTGAACTCTCCTTTGTACTCCTTCAATCAGACAAAATCTAGTAAGATCGAATAGATAATTCCAAATCGCTTTAAGTCACCTGGATATTCGCAGTCACCTTACTATATTGCAGGTCAATCATCTTCACTCAATATCGGAAATTTTCGCTCCCCACTACTATATCAAAGTCCTCTCTACACATCAAAGCAACAAACATCTCCTCAATATTGTTCCAGTAACTACCATAATTCTCCAACCTACAACAATCCAAACAAGGAGGACGCTAGGAGCTTCAAGAAATAAGAGGAAATAAGCGACGAAGAGGAGGATGATTGAAATAATCTTGATTACCTTCTAAATTAAGATCTTATAATAGATTGATTGTCTTGATGGAAATAATAACTATATTGAGTGTTAATTCATCTGTGTTCGATGATCAATAACTTGCTTCCTCTGGAGGCTGCTTCAATCCCTTATTTGTCATCATTTCGTTCTTGAGGGCTACAAGTAAATTTTAGATAGTTGTGGCAGACTTCCAGGCCTTGAGCAAGGCAAGATTTTATACTCGACCATTCCCTTGGTTTACACTTGGAATGTTGACCTTGTTGATGAATCTAATTTATGGAGCTTTTTCAGGGTATTGAGGGCCGCAAGTGATTTGGAGTGTGTAAATCCTGTTCTCAAAGTTGGTCTATTTCAAAGATGGACTACTTTATAAGGGCCAAGGATGGTGGCATTCCAATATGTCAAAGTCATATCATCCGCTGCATCTCATAATTCATACATTGGGCCAAACCATAACTGATACTTTGATCGCCATGAGCCTTTTCTCCTTTTTCGAGCTCTTCCAGTAATCTGAACTTGCGAACGATAGCTACATTACTTTAATCTTACTTGTCATGTGAGTTGCTATATTGAATATCACCAAATATAAACATATCAAGATCCAATATACAAACAATTAAATTCTCTTACCATCCTTTTTGAACACTTTTAGAAGTTAATTTTAATCCTCTCTAAGAGGCATACAGTATTCTAGAAATATAAGCACAAATGACTATGAATTGGATACAAGTATCACCGATAAAAAAGGGAGATTGGTGCAAAGAATGTGCTTTAATCGCATCATAGATGAGTATAAGGGATGCGTTCCAATCACAGTAGATAAAAAGTGGAAGGAAAAACGGGATAAATTAGTGTCTAAGGCAACAGCGAGGCATCAATAAAAAATGAACAATTTTAAGGAGCAGCTCAAGAGACGTATTATATATGAAGTTACTGGAGATGATTAGAGTAGTTTTCGCACCGAGATAGTGGAAGATCCCGAAACAAACGAGGGAAAGATAAAACAATTTCTCCTGAGGCAGTAGTACCTGACGCGATAAAAAGAAATAATGAGACAAATGCATGAGTTTTGCCTCTATGGGACCATCCGACTCCATCAGAAGCAATGATAATCATATTTTGTGTAATAATGAAATGTGGCAGAATAAGAGTATATACAATAACAGCATCGGAACTCTCGTCCTCTGCCTAGGACCAGTGGGTCTCATGCAGTTGCTTCCATTTATTTCCTAAAAGCAATCTTGTTGGTCTTCTTCAAAAAAGAAGCTATGGCTTTGACGTCCTTGCCCTCAGTGAAGAACGGTTCGTATTGCTCTAAGAAGTCCTGCATCCACTTCTGCGTGAGGAATGGCAGGGTTCCCTTCTTGCCTGATTCAACGTATCTATTGTAGTAGAAGATGGCAAGTTCGGGCTGGGTCGGCTTCTTCTCGTACTTGATGATGAACTATTGGATGTATTTGCATCCCTTGAACAAAGACTTAGGGTCTTCGATCTTGAAG
>Ga0302268_1001553_pt1 | contig 12148 bp, 8 predicted proteins | sample III_Bog_E2_1_FD_194554 | JGI IMG/M metagenome (GOLD analysis project Ga0302268, IMG submission 194554) | Peat permafrost microbial communities from Stordalen Mire near Abisko, Sweden - III_Bog_E2_1 | ecosystem: Environmental > Terrestrial > Soil > Wetlands > Peat | place: Sweden: Abisko...
TAAATTTTATATTAATTTGCTAATGAAGAACCTTGTTTTCTTTCTTTTACTAGTCATATTTGTTACGTGCCCAGCTAGACCCCTCACAGGATTGGCAGTTGTTGGTCCTCTCACTCAAACAGCTTTCTCATGCCTTTATAGTTCAGGATATGATATTCCTATTGTTCGAGTTTATACCGTTTCAGGAAGTTACGGTGTTGACCCAAATGCTGATCGAACTATGATCAACGCCTATCAGGCTAATCCTTATGCACTTTATGGTTACATGTAAATGTGTCGTGGATACTATCCTGGAGCTCAAGTTGTTGATGTCATAAATTCTGTGAGTGGACCTTATACTACCATTTTTGCTAAAATTGAACCAAACAATAATCCAGACTGCACTTGGGATGGCTATACTTAATCTGATAACTGTCAATTTATACAAGATACTATCTCAGCAATTCAACAATTCGGTTTAACCGCAGGAGTGTTCTCTACTGCTAACATTTGGCAACAATACTTTGGAAACAGCTGTGATTTTATTGCCTCATCGACAGGTGCTCTTCTTTGGTATGCTAATTATGAAACCAATGGACAAGTCAACTCTGTTCAATCGTATGACGATTTTACATCATTTGGTGGATGGACCACTCCCTTCCTGAAGCAAACCGGAGGAAACATGACTGTATCATTGTGTAACAACCCTGTATGGAATCATGCTTTTATTGATTAAGTTTGGGGCGCCAGTAATTGATCTATATCAAGAATAATTTTAAATCATATACTCAACTCTTGAAGTCTTCCCTAGTTTCGATTTTTTTTCTCACTGAATTTAAAACTCCGAAGGACTTGTTGAGTAAATAAGTAAATCTTTAATTTTCCACAATATGTACATGATCAATTTTGTATTAATTCAAAAAATCATTTTTCGATAATTTATATTTATCAGGCATTTCTTAAGATACTAAAAATAATAACTTACTCAAGAGATAAATCAATCAATCCATAGTATCAAATAATACATTTTTTCTTCTTCAATAGTTTGTCAAAATATATTTGATCATCCTTTAAATCCAATGAGCAGAGACTAATTCTCTTTTTATTTAGATCTGAACATGCTAAAAATTATTCACGGGCATCTTATAAGACCCCTTATTAATTCTAAATATTGATTTATCAATATTTTCCATCTTCTGATGCAAATTCCATCTTTTAATTCACATCTGGATGATATTTATGTTTTGAAAATAAATAGATTTAATTGAGATTTTATTGAGAGATGGCTTCAAAGTTTCTCAAGGAGAAAGAGTCTAAGTTTTAAGTGAGACATAATCTATCATCTATTCATTGCCAATAATATTTTAAGCTTTTAGACCACATAAACTTGAAATATTGAGGAGATTAGCAAACGGTTTATTATACTCTTATTTTATTTTAATATCTTTTAATCGTTTTTCTGTTCTTGGTATTCATTGGTCTCATTCTTTTTGTATTTTTATGAAATAAAAAAGATTAATAAGAAAATAAATAAATTTTCTCTCAAACGAGAGACAATATTAATAGCTAAACCTAACCAACCAAAAAAGCAGTTCATTCTTTATAGGTAATAAGTTATTGCCTTGTTGTTTATAAAATGGATTTGATACAATGAATTTGAACGTTATTTTAATAAACAAATCCAATTAAAGTGTAAGAGCTATAAAAATCCAGCAAATTATTTAAAATTTAAAATCGTGTGATTGTTTACAAAATTGTGAAAATTTTTATCTTTGTTTAAGAATCCAAAACTGTTGATATAATCGATAACTATCAAACTAATGTAATTTTTGACTAAATCTACCCTTGTTTCAAAATAAATCTGAAATCCTAGACTAGGGCTAAATAAAAATATCATAATTACAATTTATTTATCATTCCTTGGAAATTGAAGAGCATTTTATGCTTTTACATTATTTATTTATATATGAAAAACTTCAGCTCTTTGGTTTTAGTTTTACTATTTGCTTGGTCTGCAGCTGGTCAGTATTTTAATGGAGTTGCACTTGTTGGCCCATTTACTAAAAGTGCTTTCTCCTGTCTTCATCAACAAGGATATACCAGATTCACAATTAGGATTTCTAAGGTTTCAGGAACCCCAGGCATAGACCCACATGGTGTTGATACCCTCAACAATGCTTTGAATGCTTTAAGTATTTATCCTGCTCGAAGTTACGATGTTTATCTTTACATCTAAATTTGTAGAGGTCAAGATGCTTGGACTCAAGTTAATGCAGCTAAAAGTGCAGTTGCAGCAGCACACATTCCATTTTCTAACGTAGTTTGGATTAAAGTTGAGCCAAATTCTACTCCTGGTTGCTCATGGGACGGCTATACTCAAATGTAAAACTGCTATTTTGTGAGTGGGGCTGTTAACGCAGTAAATGCATGGACAGGTCTTCCAGGAGTGTTCTCTACAGCTCGGATATGGGAACGCTATTTCGGTAGTAATTGTGATTGGATAGGAACATCGTTTCCTTATCCTTGGCTTTGGTACGCTAACTACGATCATACTGGGCACGTGAATTCAACTCAATCATTTGCCGATTATACTACCTTTGGAGGATGGACAGTAAACGGAAATAACCCTTACTTAAAGCAAGTTGGAGGAAATGTTACCCTTAATCTATGTACAGCAGCTTGGCGTTCTGCATTTGTTGATTTAACTTGGAGCAGCCAGTGATTATCTTCCAGATAATTATAAATTTATTCGATATGGATAAAATATAGTGATTGATACGATTTTACTAATTTTTCAATTGATTTTGACGATTATCTAACAAGATAAATTATACATAAACAAAATTACAAAAAAATGAAAGTAATTTGATGTAAAATAGAAAGATAGTTGAAAAATAAATCATAGCTGATCATTTCTCTCCTTGTAATAACTTTATAGCCATACATCTCGAGCAAATAAATTGTCGAAGAAGATCAAAGATCACGAAAAGACAAAAAAAACAGCAAAATAGTTTGTTATTTTTTTATCGTGGAAATAAATAACACGACAAAATCAAAAGTAGACTCCTCTTAATATACTGTCTCCATTGATAGCGAACCAAATAGAAATACATCATCTTCAAAAAGATTAATTCAGGATAGTAGTCAATGAATAAATTATCATTTTTTATTCATGAATTAGAAGCGTAATATTTTTGAACAAAGTAAAGTTCGCAATTAAAATATTGTGAAGATGAAATTAAACCAAAAACCAACTATAAATAAAATATTAATAAAATTGAAAAAAATGATAAAGATAATTTATTTTTCCAATAAATAAACTCTTAAAAATGAAGAATAATAATATGATAAAATATTAAAATCAAAAATAGTATTTTTGGTGAGTATCTTTGCTATTTATTCAGATAGAATAATATCACACTGCACATTTGGAGCCTATATCAGATAATTTAGAGATGATTTATTCCATTTATAATAATGCTATAGTATATCAATGACAACAAATTAATTAGTTAAAAAAATATATAAAAGAATATCAAGAAATCTTTTTCCGCTGAGGCATTTATTGTGCTATTGGCCTTGATTGCGATAACAATTCTTATCATAGACCTTCCTGATCGTCTATCAATTAATAATGAATCGATTTGATCATATAAATTAAACACTGTGAATAATTTTAATTTTTATACAGTTTATTTTAATAGTATGTACCAGGTTTGTTTAACAATTTTATTTATTAATAAAAGATGAATTCAAGTTGTTTCTCTCAACATAAGTGGGAGAGCTTTATAGGAAAATTGAAAAAAGAAAGAAATTTATCCAATTTAATCATATTTTCAGCCCACAACGAAGAATTTATGTCAATCAATTTAATTTACTAGATTCTTATCAATAATTAAATATTGATGATTGAAATTTTATATAATGGTTTTATCAGAAAAGGCAACAAGCAAACGATTTACCTTGTTTCAAATAGATTTCTCATGGAATCACTTAGAATAACCCTCCCATCCCTTTTTTATTCATTATTGAAGCGAAAATAGGTGATCTGGTCGGGAATAAATATAATAGATCAATAAAACATCAATAAAATAGCTTATGTCCAAGTTTTTTAAATCAACAAATTATCATCATGCCCACTCTCATCTTCAAAACACTGGATTCTACAATTCAGATTTTAGCAATTTTCGTATTATCGCAATTGCAGATAAAATTATTCATGATCACTCTCTCTTCGCCCCACTAACAGAAGTTCTCAAAGATGTTAAGTTGACTCCACTTCGGGTGCTTAAGATTCAACTCCTCATTCAGCATCTCCTTCAAGTGGACGTTTTGATGCAAGAAAACTAGTTTCTGATTCAACTCCTATTGAAAGTGAATGTGAAAATTCAAAAAATGATAAGCTCTGAGGATCATCACAATGCTTTTCATGTTGGTGAACTCTAAGATAACATCTTTTCAAGTAAGGGGTTATGCAGTCCAGTCTAACCAGCTTGTCAGAATGAAACTGAAATGCTTTTAAAGAAAATACTATGCCCTTTGCTTGAACTACAAAAACGCTTAGTTTTTAGCTACGACTTAGTTTATCCTCCACCTGACACTCCAGAATTGGAACTCAGTTAGTGTTGGGCAGTTCTCAACCTGTTGAAGAAGTTTGTACAAATAAGTCCCCAAATCGAGGCTATTGGAAGGTACTATCCTAAGTATGCTTCAGCAATGATTTACTTGATAAAGGTATTGAACGTTGACATTCAGGTACGATATTTTTAACTTAGTTGATGTATAATCGTATCAAGAGCTTCATCTGTACAAAAATGAGTTCATACTAGGATCTTTTAAAGCAGGGCCTCCTCCAAAACATAAAACAAGAATAGCGTACACGCATAAAGTAGTTTTTGCAATTAATTGAATAGGTCTAATTGGTCAACGAATTCATTATCCTTTTTTACCGCAGCAACTCTTTTAAAGCTAATTTAGTCTTTAACCATATTCAAATGCCTTCTCTCTTTACCACAGATTCTCATCTTGATATTCTCTATCAATTTGAAAAGATTGTTTAACGAAATCTTCCTAAAAATTATCGTACCGTATCGTTCAAGAAATCGAATATACGAGTACAACAGTCGCAAGATCTGTGATATCTATCAAAGTTATTTTTTAAAAAATCATATACGAAAATCATAATAAATCTCTTCAGGAAAATTCAAACCAACAAAAAAATATTTAATGAAGAGCAACAACTTACTCAAATAATTGTTCAAAATATCAATTCTTTTATATTAAATAATTTCTTTATATATTGAATGGAACACCAAATTGATTTTTAGGTAAATTTGTTATCTATCTATATTGAGTGGATCATTAATCACCAAAATTCATTATTATTAGAGTATTGGACGAAAAGAGAACAATCAATTAAGTTTATTAGATGGAAAAAATAGTTAATTCTTACCTTTTTTAAAAATATGGATTAAAAGAAGATGTTTAAGATATATAATTTGAAAGCTTTACCATAACATTTTATAAACATATTTTAGAATAATCACAGAATTTTCATTCATTTTCTTCTTATCTTACTCATTTACTTTTATCTTTTTTTCAATGACAAAACAAATTTGCATTAAACAAAATATAAATTGAAAAGACAAACTTAATCGAGTGGCTATTCACATTTTAGAGGTTAAATGATCTAATCAACAGGAAACATGAAATTTAAATATTGAATATGTCATTATTCACAAAATATCATTAACTTTAATCATTTGTTAGCATTTTATTGAACATATAAAATATCAATACTTCTCCTGATCGTTCCTCGAATATTTTACTTAAACAACTGATAAAATTTCGTAAAATTGACTCATTTTGTTTGGAAAAAGGTAGTTGATTGAATATACATTTATTCGTAACGAAGCCTAATCTTCTCATCCTTAACCAATTGGTTGAAATTGTCTTTTTACATAATAATGAATGAATGATAATGAAGGGGGTTATCATTATGTATCATCTTTTAATATTTTTCCTTACGAACAATGAAATAAAAAAATGGCACAACATCTTGTGATTTTATCTTATTTTAATTTGAAAGTATCTTTCTCTTAAGTTTTACTTATTTTATGCAATTTTTCTTCAATATTTAGACACTTTCGTCTTTTAAAAGCCGCGGATTTTTTTGATACCAAATCATAATTAATAATATCAAAGAATAAAAAAATCATATATGTTCAATTTTTTTAAATCTGCAAATTACCACATGGCCTATAGTCAACTTCAATGTGCAGGATTTTTCAGCTCTGACTTCAGTAATTTTCATATTAAAGAAATCGGAAATCTTATCATTGATAATCATTCCCGTTTTGCCCCTCTCATCGAAGTTTTTGAATAAATTAAATTAACTCCACTTCGAGTCCTCAAAATACAACTTCTGATACAGAATTTACTTCAGATAAATTTTGAAACCAAGGAAAAAGAAAATTTAGTACGATTTATATTGAAATTAGGGCTAAAGATAAAAAAGATGGTTGAATCTTAGGCAACTTATGAAATTCAGCAATACACAGAGCCTGATTAAAGAATCTGCTCAAGTAAATATTTAGTCAGTAAAAGTGGCGTTGTCTGCCAAAATGGAAAATCTTTAATTTTGAGAAAAATTGTATAACCTTTGTTTTAGCTACAAAAACGTCTTATTTTTAGCTATGAGCTGATTTCTTCTTCATTTGAAAATCCAGAATTGGAACTTAGTGAATGTTGGGCGATGGTTAATCTGCTGAAAAGGTTTCTTTAATTCAGTCCACAAATATAAGCCATTGGAAGATATTATTCAGATAAATATGCTGCCCCAATGATTTTCTTGATAAAGGTGTTAGATGTTGATATTCAGGTATGATATTTTTCTAATTTAGTTACTTTATAAGCGCATTAAGACCTTTGCTGATGGGAAAATATGTTAATATAGAAGTCTTTTGGAGCAAGGATTCTTAAAAAAGAATTGTGATGATCAGCGTATACGTATTCACTAATTCTTACAATTTATAGAAGAAGTTTAATCTATTAATGAATCGATAAAGCTTCTCTATCTCAGCATACCCTTTAAAGTTGATCTGTTCAACAATAACATTCATATGCCTTCCCTCTTTACTGTTGAGAGCAATCTCGATCTCTTATATCTTCTCAAGAAAGCTACATCTCGCGAATAGACAAAAATTTGGAATACTATCGCCAAGCACACTAAAATCAGGCATTGTAAATCTTTGGGAGCATTTTTGTGATTATTCTCTTCCCTATTTATTTATGAAAAATGAATTTAATCATTTATTAAGGATCAGCGTTATCCTCAAAAAACTTAATATTTTAGCCCAAGCTGCTATACGAATACATGATCGTTAAATATTAATTATCACATGCATATAATATTTTTTCATGCAATGACTATAATAAGATCTTGCATTATCCATTGCTTCTCCAGTTAAACTTTAGATTAATTATTGTTGGCGAAAAGATAGATAGTGATTTTTGTCCTTTTCTATTATAAAGAATAATAGAAAAATAATTACAAAAAACAAATGTATTTTTCTCAATTTACTCCTAAAAGGAGTCTTGTTTAGCGTTAACCTAAATTCAATATTTTTCCTTTTATCTTTTTCACATGCTAAAAACGGAAAAATAAAAAGCAGCTTCCTATATTATAAAATAACAGAAAAGAAGAAAATAAACCAATGTCGAATTTTTTTAAATCCAAGAATTATCATAAGGCTTATGCTTAACTTCAAAATACAGGATTCTTCAATTCTGACTTCGGTCATTTTCGGATTAAGGGAATTTGTAATCATATTATTAATGATCACTCCCTCTTCATTTCCTTGACATAAGTCCTTCAAGACATCAAATTAACTCCACTTCGAGTTCTTAAGATTCAAATATTAATACAGCACCTTCTTCAAGTAGATGCCTGCATGCAGGAAAATGAACATCTGCTGCATCTTCTATTGAACTTAGGTCTAAAAATTAAAAAAATGATAGATTAAGAGACCAGTTTGAATGTTCAACATGAAACAGAACCCTAAGAAAACAATGACTCAGGTAAATATTTAGTCAATGATAACGAGATCGTTTGTCAAAATGGAACATCTCTGATTTTAAGTAGAATTATATGGCCTCTGCTCTAACTACAAAAACGTCTTATTTTTAGCTATGAACTGATTTATCCTCTTCCTGGTACCCCAGAATTGAAACTCAGTGAATGCTGGGCAGTGCTCAACTTACTCAAAAAGTTTGTTTAAATTAGTCCTCAAATATAATCCATAGGAAGGTACTACTCATCAAAGTATGCTGGCGCAATGATTTATTTGGTAAAAGTGTTGGATGTTGACATTCAGGTACAATAAGCATTATTTAGTTACTCTACTAACGTATTAAACAATTTGTTAGTGGAAAAATAGACTAAGAGGAGAACTTGCTCAAGTAGGGATTTTTCAATATAATAAACGAGGAGCAGAGGATGAGGATTAACTAGTTTTTGCAAGTAATCTAGGAAGTCTAGGCTATCAATGAATCTATGAAGCTTCTGTACCTCAGTAGCTCTTTTAAAGTTGATTTGGTTTCCAATCAAATTCAAATGCCTTCCCTCTTGACGGTGGACTCCAATATAGATCTTCTTTTGACTTTGAAAAAGATGATATCCTGCAAAAATGGAAAAAACTGGAATAATATTTGTAAGAAAGCTAAAATGTTACGAAATGCTTCAAAGAAGTAACTATGATATTCTATTATTAGAATTAACTTCATAAATACAATTAATTAGTTATTTATAAATATTGGACAAGAGAAAAGGTCCTTTATAGTATTTTAGATTTATAGAACAGATGAAATTTGAATTAGGATATCAAAGTGATTTCTTTACTATTCTCTTAGGAATAAGTACATTTCATATAAAACAATTGAAACACTTCTTGATGAATGGGAATATTTAGTGATTAAAAGTAAATTTATTGATTGGGATGTAAATCAAAGCGCGCTCCACATTTTATCGACAAATGCATGCCACAAGATTGCCACACAACTGAACAGTAGTGTTTCCAGCTATTTGCTTGGCCGTGGGTGCTGTGGGTAATGACCATCCACCAAAAGGTATAAAATCAGCATAAGATTGGGTTGTATCTACATGTCCATCGATATGATAATTCGCATAAGAGAGAGGAATCTCGGTATCTCCGAGATAATTGCAATCACTGCCGAAGAAATTTTACCAAAAAGGAGCTGTAGTAAATATTCCGATTGGTTCTAAAGCGGTAGGACTCAAAGCGTGAACTGCAGTGAGAATTTAAGTTATGTAAGCACAGTTGTCTACTTTATTGTAAGTCTCCCAGGAGCAGCCGGGAGTGTTATTTGGCTCAACTTTAATCCAAATGCCTTTATAGAGAGTTGTGGGTACTTCATTGATCATTTAATCCACCTGTGCCGAGGCATCAGCTCCGCGACAAACTTCCATATAAGCAAAAGTCATAAAAGGACCAGCAGCATTAGCATTAATTAGAGTTTGAACAGCACTGGGATCAACTCCTGGAGTGCCCGATACTTTATAGATTCGAACTGTAAAAAAAATGAATCCTTGATCCTTCAGACAACTAAAAGCAGTATAACTGAGAGGACCAACCACAGAAACTCCAATATTATTTTGACCAACAGAAGCCCAAGTGAGCAGCAAAACTAAAACGACTAAAGTTAAGGATATCATTAATAATTAATATAAGCTATTTCATTGATTGTGGTTCTAAACATATTCATGCTCCCGACAATAAATAGAAGCATTTTCATAGCGAATTGAGTTTATATGACCGATTAAAAGTCTGATTTTTTTGATAATTTCTTTGAGTTCAAGAAATAAAATTATTGCTTTTTCCTTTGTTTTTCATCTCATTCACTATTTCAACATTTATTAAAAAATTAGAGATGTTAATACTTCTGAAATATGTTTATTTCTATTATTTTGATGAATGTGCCAATTTGAATCAGTTTGCATTTAAATAAATATGAGTTCAATTATTTTTGGTCAAAATCAATTCATGATAGAGAATGATAAAATCGTTAATAATGCTGTAGTTACACAAACTATGGTCTTGGTAAATCAAAAATGAATGAATATGAGTCTCTTCTCTTTTATGAGTTATTCAATTTTTTATTAATAAAATTTTAACTATTTTCAACATTTAAGTTTTTTTAAACTATAATAACATCCAAAAGTCACAAATAGGAAAGAATAAATTCTTAATGAAGAATAAGGTTAAGTCGATGTTAAATTTAAAAAAAAAATCATCAAAATTAAAATAGTAAAGTCAAAAAATGATAATTACAAACCAAACAGCTTCCTTGAATTTAATAACTCAGCGAATTAAAAATAAAAAAATATAAAATTTTATCTAAAAAATGATGGTTCTTGAATGATACCTAAAATCCATCTTTTAATGATAATGAAACAATTTGAATTAAATAAAAGAGAGTTGCATTTAATTTATATTATATTTGTATTTTTTATTATGAAATATTGTGGTCAAGTTTGTATTATTTTTGGAGATTGAATCTTCAATTAATGATTCATCATATCAATTAATTCATTAATCTTCAAGTTTAAAGAATTTTTACATATTTTAAAGCTAATTTAAAGTTAGAAAATGATCACGTTTGGTTTAAATTTAATTAAAAAATGGATGCACTCAAGTTGATGCATCGAAATAGTTATATTTACTACAAGTCAGGATATTTTCCAAATGGTGTATATGTTGCAAATAATTGAGTTATATCTACATATCTTTTAGTTCTGCAATTGAGAATAAAAGAGGACTATCGATTAAGCCAAGAATTATAACAGTCTCCAAAGAAAAACTTTTCATATGCGAACAATAGAGAACACTTCTGATTGCTTGGAATGGTATAAACTTTAAAAATTTGATGATAATTTTATCGATTTCTTTTTATATATTATTTTTTCCTCTTTTTGATAGTTCTCATTTTACTTAATCTTAAATGTTATTTTATTAAAATTTATGCATTTGACTTTTTTTAATATTTAACAAAATTAATGATTCGAAAATCATAATCATGAGATTGACTATCTGATAATTTATCTTTTTATTAAGTTTGCAATTTAAATCTTTTTTATGCTACTTGGAGGCCAAGTAAAAAAAATCAATAACTAAAAAATACAATAATCTTTCTCAAGAGATAGCCAAAGCAAATAATTCAATTTAATTTAATTAAAAAAACAATTGGTGTTTATAGTTATTGCTAATTACTTTTGTTTATAAAATGAATTTTTATGCAAATACATTTGGCAGGTATTTAAATAAAAAAATACAATCAAAGCTAGATAGCTATCAATATAAACCAAATCATTGAAAATTTAAATTGGAGTGACTGTTTGTCAAATAGTTAAACTTTTAATTTTTATCTGTACTCCAAAGTTATCGATGTAATAGATAACAGTTAAAATATATTTTAAAAAAACCAGTAATATTAATGCTTCATAAGTCTTAACCTTTTTTCAGATCAAACTGAAGTCCCTTGTACAAGGTACACTCGGTTTATATGAAAATTTTATGATTGTTTATTTTTTAATCGAGATATGCCTATAAATTGAAGAGCATTTTATCGTTTTTTACATTATTTAATTTATGAAAAACATTATCTCATTGGCTTTAGTTTTGCTACTTGTTTGTTCTTCAGCCAGCCAGTATATTGGAGCTTCTATTGTTGGTCCTCTGAGTAAAAGTGCATTCGCATGTTTACGTAATCAAGGAGGAGTTAACTTTGTTATAATTCGAATCTATAAGGTCTCCGGAACACCAGGAATTGACCCAAATGCTGCTCAAACCCTCACGAATGCAAATGCCAATTTCCGACCTTATGGTTATATGGAAATTTGTCGCGGCATGGATCCTGTCTCTCAAGTCACCACAATGATTAATGGACTCCCCACACTTTCAAACACTGTTTTTATTAAAGTTCAGCCAAATACAACTCCAGGATGTTCATGGGACGGCTACACGTTGGCAGATAACTGCGCTTTTTTGACTCTTGCCGTTCAAACATTAAACACACTAAATCCAGTGGGATATTATGGAGCAGGAGTGTTTTCTACTGCTAAGATTTGGGCAAAATACTTTGATATTAGTTG
>Ga0302268_1001556_pt1 | contig 12120 bp, 4 predicted proteins | sample III_Bog_E2_1_FD_194554 | JGI IMG/M metagenome (GOLD analysis project Ga0302268, IMG submission 194554) | Peat permafrost microbial communities from Stordalen Mire near Abisko, Sweden - III_Bog_E2_1 | ecosystem: Environmental > Terrestrial > Soil > Wetlands > Peat | place: Sweden: Abisko...
ATTTTACTTATCTAGGAAACATGAGAATATTCATCCACGCTTGCTTAGTGACAACTGAAGATTGTCATTAATTTGGGTGAGAGCAATTACATCCTAAGGATAATCCCAATTAAATATCTTTTAATGGACAACAGATTGCCTTCTACGATATTAGTAAATGTTTACGCAGTTTACCATAATCGGTCAGTGTGACTATAATAGTAAATCAAACCACTCCAATCGGATTAAATACCAATGTTTTAAATGTAAATTAGCCCATCAACACTTCTCATCATTTCACAGCTATTCCTTTTCCTTTTCACCCATCATCTCCTTCTCTTTTTGCTTCTGCTCCTCCTTCTTCTCTGTTGTCTCTTCTTCTTCTTCTTCTTCTTCTCTGTCATTTTTCCCATCACCTTGTGCGCTCGTTTATTTTTCCACTTTGCTATCATGCCCGGAAACATTGTATTTCTTGACCCAAAGTTCATAGTCCACCTTGTACTTAGCCAGCTATTCCTTGTAATGTAATTCCATCTCTTGCTTTAGTCTAGGATCTATGTTTTCCCAGTCATACTTAATCTTCTTCGCCCTATCCTCCCATGCGTCTTTATAGAAGGTGAGCATTTACATTCTGAATTTGAGATATGCATTGAGAGGTTTCGTGGGCCTATTTTCAACTGCTTCTTTGGATAAACTTATATCTCGAGCTTACGTACCTTTTTATTTTTCCACTTTGCTCTCTTTTGGAACACTCTTAGGGCTTTAGCTTTCATTCACGGGAACATTGTATTCCTTGGCCCAATTCTTGTAGTCAATCTTGTATTTGGCCAGTTATTCATGGTATTTTGATTCCATCTCTTGCTTTAGTTTAAGATCTATGTTTTCCCAGTCATACTTAATTTTCTTGTCCTTATCCTTTACGTCTTTATAGAGGACCGATTTTTCAGTTCTAAATGTGAAGTATGCATTGATAGGTTTTTTGGGCCTATGTTCGATTGCTTCTTTGGACAAACTGACACCTTTAACTTGCATACCTTTTTATTTTTCCACTTTGCTCTCTTTTGGAACAAGCTTAAAGTTTTTGTTATCATTCAAGAGCACATTGTATTTCTTGGCCCAATTTTCATAGTCCACCTTGTACTTGGCCAGTTATTCATGGTATTTTGATTCCATTTGTTTCTTAAGTTTAGGATGAATGCTTGCCCAGTCTTGTTGAGCCTTCTGTATTCTATTTTCATCGTCCTTATAGAGGGCTAGCTTTTCGGCTCTAAATGTGAAGTATGCATTGGCAGGTTTTTTGGGTTTATTGTCAACTGCTTCTTTGGACAAGCTCATACCATAAACTTGTGCGCTCTTTTATCTTTTCACTTTGCTGTTGTCACTGACAGGAACATTGTATTCCTCGACCCAATTCTCATAGTCCACCTTGTACTTGGCTAGTTATTCCTTGTATTTTGATTCCATCTGTAACTTAAGTTTAGCATCAATGTTTTCCCAGTCTTATTGAACCTTTTGATTTTTATGCTTTTCATCCTTATAGAGGGCTAGCCTTTCAGCTTTGAATACAAAGTATGCATTGAGAGGCTTTTTGGGTTGGTGGTTGATTGCTTTTTTGGACAAACTCATCATAAAATGTAAATTATTATGGCAATTCAAATTTGAGGCTAATTTAGCAACAAGTTAGTCAGTTCAACAGAAGAATTATTTATTAAAAAGGGAAGTTAATTTTATCATTTTAAAGGATAATTATCAATAGATCCTTGCCTTTGGTTTACGGATTTGACATCCACAAGGTACTCATCCTCATATTGACCAGCTTCATTCTAATATCCAGTCAATTATAATTAGTATTGTACGAAAAAACGGACACTTAGAGATAGATCAGCAATTAATAGTCAAATTTATTAGTATTAAGGTAGAAGGCACGATTCCTCAGGAACAAAATAACTTTCAACCAATTTAAGAGATTATCTTTTTTATATTGTAAAAAGTCGCTCTTTTAAAGTCATGCTGGAAACAGCCAAACAACCAAGCCCAATTAGCTGCTCTGTAACCCTTAGCCTCTTCACTCATACTTTACTAAAAAATAAAATCTAAACTTACTTTTTAAATATTTTTTAGAGAAGTCAAATTACTTGATTTCATAATATCTGATCAAAGACTTCTTATTCAACTCCTCGCATCGACCCAATTTCACCCAGTGTGCAATCTTTTATTTGTACTCTAAAATAGAATAAAAGGCGTGTCATGAACAAGATAATAGTTGTTATTAAACAATAGATAGGTATTTCATTCTGTAAATGACTATATTTTGAGTTGAATCCGCAGCTTGTTCAGCAATAACGCTTCAAAAAGCCTAAAAACAATTTGCATGCTGTCATAAACGAAAATAAACAGAAAAAAATGAAAAAATAGCCTAATACTATTTTTGCCAAGAGTAAAGTCTTATATGATTCTGGTATTTTGATGATAAACATTTTGATTTTAATCATACCTACAATATTTGAATCACATTTATTTAAAGACTAATTACCAATCGAAAATAGTCCGCTAAGAAGAGTATTTGCATATTACCTGACTTTTGTTTTCATCATTATCGAATCAGCACAAAGCACTATATAAATGAAGAAAACATACTCAAACTATTCAAACGCTAAATACTTGAGTGGACTTTAAAGACAAATTCACTGCTCTTCATGTTTCATTCCGATAAAGTCAATTGTATCAGTAAATTTTCCTTTTCTATAATCATAGAAAGAAGTACATAACTAAAAGGAAGAAAGTCCAATCTGAAGACTATGAATGCTAAATATAAATTTTGATGTCAACGCTGAAATCCTCATTTTCTCTTGATGGTAAAGATTTAATATTAATATTAAAATAATATATTTGAAACAATAAGATCTTCATATTATTTTGAAGGCGATATTTAATGAATTAGCTATATTTCTTATTTTGGAAGGTTTGGGAGTGACTTCTGTTAAATTGGGTTAAAAATATACTTTGTTATTTTTTCAGGAAGTATTTGAATCATTATCCCCATTAAATTTGTCAGCTTTAAGTATAATCTTGTAAAAATTATATGCTTCAAATTCAATGATACTTTTTCATCTGTAACATTGGCCACGTGACTCTTATAAAGTGTTATTTTTAGAAGGCCTATTTAAAAAACTTATAATTTCTAAAGTTCCAAAGACGATAAGTGATGGACAGCAAAAAGATTTTCTATTCGCTTCTGGAAAGAGTCGGGGCTGATGGCAAGTATCAAAATATCTCGCTAATATTCTGGTCATTAATCTATCTCACCATTGGCGCATCCACCTTCTTCAACCCATTTCTCTTCTATTCTGAGAAATATTCATGCCCCGACTCGGTCACCGGAAACTGTCATGACTATGTTTGTTCCCTTCCTGCCTAAGATCGGTCAGCATTTATTCAGCAACAGCCTGAATCGATTGCAACTCAGTTTGGAGACTATCGCTGCTAATCATCTGTCTAAATTGACAAAATCCAAACGTTTATCTACACTGGCGGCATCGTTGGAGTGATTGCTGGAGCTTTCTTGAGTCAGTTAATGAGCAAGCGCAAGCTGATGATCATAACAGTAGCAGCTAACATTGTTGGAATTGGGCTCACTATTATGAGTCCGACGCTTTTAATCGCAGGCATCGGCCTATTTATTAACTTTGCTGCCAAGTGTATTCAAACTGAAGTTATCACTTGCTACATCATGTAGACGACCTCTGAAAACCGCAGGGGCAAGGATATAATGCTAATTTACTTAATTTATGCCTTGGGAGTAACTTTCAACGGACTTCTCTTTTTGCTTTTCGACTCCTGGAAAATGGTTTTAGTGACCTATCAACTTATCCCTTTCTTATTGATACTGATGGGCTTAATCTCTCATGTTGAGGAATCGCCTTTTGACTTGGTCACCAACTATGACCCCGAATACTCCTGCTCAGTGTTTTAAAGGATTGCCCTTTTGAATGGGAAATAGAAGGATCACGGTATTACTATTTAATAAATATCTAACATTAAAGACTAGTATGAATAAAATGAAAGATCCAAGCACGACTATCAAATTGCAGCCTCCGATCTGATAAGATTTAAATCTTTGAGGTCGATGACTTTCATATTTTGTTGCCTTAGGTTTGCATTGTCCTTTGAATTTAGTGTCCCTTAACTTGTACTTGACGATTACGCAATGGACATCCACATTAACGGAATTATAATTGGCTCTTCGGAAATCTTTGCTTCCCTGTTTTGCTATTTCTTTATTAACAGTTTGTAACGAAAGACAACCATCTATGTGGGCTCGCTGCTGGGGATCGCAGTGTCGCTGCCTGTGTTCTTATTTGCTTCTTGCAATGATAGCTCAAACTGTCCATAATCCCTCCAGCTCACTCAAACATTAGGGCTCTTCGTTTACAGGGCTATTGGTACAGCAGTAGGCAATTACTGTTATATGTCCCAGTTCGAGATGTTTCCTACTCAAATTAGGTCTATCGCACTACAGATCCTAGGAATAGCTAACAACACAACAGCAGTTATCACTCCTTCAATAAAATCATTTTTTGAATCTGTGGGAGTCTCAATTATTACAACCTTCGTAGCGGCTTGCTTTTTAGTGATGCTATTCACGATGCAAATTTCAGAAACTCTTGGTAAGATGGCACCTGAAATGATTGAGTAATTGCAATATAAAGATGAAAGTATTACTGACAAAGAGCGCAATATTATAAAATAATATTGAATATGATGATTATACTTTATATATAACTATCATAGATAATGATAATGAATGCGAAAGATGGGATTATTAATTACTATTATTGAAATAAATTGGAATAGATGGTACTTATCTTTTAATAAATGGTAGTAAATATACATAGAATCTATTAAAATGCGATTCACATGTATTAATTAAAGAAAAAGGAAGAAGTTTTATAATTTCTTAATATCATAGATTCTTCTATGTAACTAAAGTTTATATTTAGCATTTCTCCCGATGGCTCAAGATAATTTTCTTTATGAATGTTGGTTTAAATAGTATATTATTTGAAAAAGGTTATGAAAAGCTTGATCTAAAATGTTTTAACTTAATTCATTTAAAGATAAACGTTTAATACAAAAAAGATTTTCAACCATTCTTTATCCTAATAGACATAAATAATAATTTTGCAATCATCTAATTATTTTAATTAAGAATAATTGGAAAAATCAAATATGTTCCTCATAGTAAAGTCTTGCCCAATTCGGATTAATTCTAAAAACTTAATTAGAAGCCACCCAAGTTCGGACAATACGTCCATTCTTTAAATAGGGAACCAGAAATTCAATCTGCCCTGTGTATCTAATTGAGGCTAAACAATAATATCGATCCTGCAAGATGACTTACTACAGTGCAATATTAGCTGATGAAGCATTGGAGCTATCGTCGTTTGTATTATCAGTCAACACATCATTATCTTCCTACTATAAATGATTAATACTTTTCTGCAGTTATTTATTTTCAGTATCTTTTTTCATTTATGCCATTTTTTTCTCTTGAAGCCTCTTGCTTCTCTTTGGTTCGCTTATAAACTCCTGACTCTTAAGATTAACTTTCTATTTCTTAATGTTATTGGTTTAATTTTTACTGGAAAGGATTTATCTGAGCTACAAAATACATTGACTGGTTTTCTATTAACTGATAGGTTTATAAATAAAATCATTTTATATTTTTGGTCTGTTTTTTGTTTTTGACAAGTTCTCTAATACTTTTTAAAAACTTTCCTTCAATGTAATTTGTCTTCCTGAATTCATAGTTGCTTGTATTAATGATGGTCTCCTATCTTTGATTTTATTTATAAGATGTCTATATAAATATACCGATAAACGCAATATCAACTTACATTACAAGTATAATAAAGCATTTGCTATTTTAGAACATGTAAAAGTATCGCCTCTTATTTAAATTTACTCTATTTGATAATTGTAATACAAATCATAGCTAACTTGTGCGTCCTTCGGCTTTAATGAGCTGAAATTTTAATTTAATATTTTCCTGTAGCTTCTCTTCCATCCATTGCCCGATATCTTAGTTTTCTTTCATATACTTGATTAAATCAGTTATGATTTGGCAATATATTTATCTCTCGGTGCCAGAATCCTTTTTACCTTTAGCTGCGATTTGCTCGAGTCTATCGATATTATCTTCGAAGAGAATACTTTCATGCTTATTGAACTTGCTTCTGTAGTTTTCTATTTCCAGGTTGTGAACATATTCCTTCAGTTCCTCTATTTTCTGTTCTATACTACTTATATATTTTCTTTTTTGCAATTCCTCATAGTCATTCTTGACGCAAGCAAGTTTTTACTCTATTTATGTATTTATTCTCAATAAAGATTGGTTTAAATTCTTTGCCTATTCAATTTAATGCATTGAACGGCTTAACCTCCATTCAATTTGATTGAAACGACCGTAGCAATCAGCAATTTTCGCTTCTAAACGTGTTAATTATTTATCAATTCTTTTAAAACACTCTTCTACTGTCACATAATGGGCCGTAAACATTTACAGCAACTATTCAATCTTTATTTGAGGACGATGAGGTATAAGTTAGCTCTTGGAAATGCTATGCTTTTGGGAAGGAATATGAGACCATATATAATCTTAAGTTGGTTCTTAAAAAATGCTTTCTTTATTCCTGACAACACTTCCTCTGCTTTTATGACATGATGACCTCCCTTTTAAATAATTATTAGCCTTCATATTAATATTATAAAAATCGTATTTTTGTGGACTGTGATTTCATAATGGGCGGAAACCATTATTATCTATAATGAAAAAGCAATATACATTTTCGTAAAAAAAGAGCTTAATTATTATTTCTGATGACCGAAAAGCACAAAGAATATCTTTATTAAATTAATTAACATTAAAAATATAGTCAATTTAAGTTGAAGGAATTACCACTGAAATCAATACAATCTAATCATAGTTATTAAACATTTAAATAAATTAAAAATATGTCGATGATCAAAAAGAGAGACAATCTATTGCCTTTAAATCATCAATATCTAAATCTATAATTATTTATTTAATGAATATTAAAGGAAAATCACGGCAATATCGTGAGCTCTATCAATCATTTAAGCGGTAATCAGAACAATTTCAATTATAAGAAAATAAAACACACTATGCAACCTTTGGTCAAACTAATGTAAAACCTAAAAAATCAAATAAGATTCTCAAAAATTTAGAATTAATATCTATCAAAGATTTAACGATTAATAATGTCCACAAAGGGCGGTACTTAAAACTTAGAATGATCTTGCCACCATTTAAAGTAAATGCCATTCGCCTTCTTGCAGAAGATCACACTTAATAAAATTGTATAGATATATCTCTTTATAACTTTTAACTTAAAGGAAATCTTTCCAAGCAATATTTTCCTGTAGGATCCACCTTTTATATTAAATAGCCATTCTTTAAAATATCTATGGCTGGAACTAATATTATTAGAATTGATGATCCATCATAAATAGTTTTGTCTAATACTAAAGAGGCACAGGAATTAATTGGATAAAACAAGTAAAAGGTAGTTTAGCTTACATAAACTGATAAGGAACTTTAAAGATTGTAAGAACTTCGACTCCAGGGAATCGATTATATGAATCGAAATTAATATGTAAATGCTTATTTATTGTACTCTTAAGCCTTCAGAGACTGCAATAAGCAAGATTATAAAATTAAATTTTTATTGAACAAAGGCATTGTTTGCATGAGATTAAATCTAAAGCAATAATATGGATAATATATTGATGAAGCATTGAAGTTAGACAAAACCAACAAAAAAATATTGTATCACAAAGGGAAGCAACTTGCAATAATTGGAAGACTATAAGAAGCTTAAAAAATGCTGAATTCATAAGCTTTTGACAGTAGTACTAAGGATTAACTGACCAAATTTATTAAAATATAACGAAGTTTCAAATAAAATAAAATTGATTGGTACAGAGCTTTAAAATATCGTTAATTGGGAGAATTATTTCATGAAGATATTAAAATTGATAAGAGTCCTTATGGGAGAGGTATATTTGCAAAAAAAAATATTAAAGCTGGTCAAGTTATCATTGTTGAAAGGCCATTATTATCAACGACCTAAGAAGATAGCAAATAAATTCCTATCAGTGACAGTAAAACTTTTGCGATGTTTGGAAAGATGTTGGGGAAAAGTGGTGAAGCAGAAATGAAGAATAACATACTTTAGTTATATCACTTATCGACAGAATTTCACAAAAAAATAGATAAGCTTTCATCTAGCAACTAAGCTGAATTATAAAAATATAATATTTCTCCTATCAAAGGATCACAAATGGACTTATAGAGTATTGCTTAGAATAATTGGTTTGAATTATCTCAGTTAGATGAATTTTTTCAATGTAAAAAGTCGTGTGTACGAACTGGTCTCTACTAAAAGATTAGTATGTTAAACCATTGTTGTGAATATAACTGTGAAAGGTTTTGTTTAGGCGACACAATGATAGTATACTGCATCAAGGATATCAATGCAGGAGAGGAATTATTTATTACTTATAAGGCTTCTTAAAATTTTATCTAGAGACGATAAAGTCTCGCCCACTGGAATATTTAGTGCCACTGCATTTTTTGTCAAGAGCAAGAATATGAACTTATTCATGGATAGCCCATGGTCCACGGCAAATCTCATCAAATGGAAAGGTAACGAATGAGATTAAATTTTAAGAAGAATGGAATATCAGCAAAAGATTTTTAAAAAATTGAGGAATTCTATGACATGCATTCGATTTCATTAACATTGATTGTGGGAGGTGATCCAGTTAAGGCTGCCAAAATGTTGAGAAGAATTTTTCCGATGCCATAAGACAAGAGCATCGAATTGATTTGGAGTTATAAAATGTTGTGATTAGAATATTTGTATAGTCATATTCACTATATATTCAATTATATCAATTGCAAAGAGGAATATCAAAGATGTTTTATTTTATCAAATAATAAATGCCTTGAGAATATTAGACCATTGATATCTGATAACATAACATTATATAAAGATAGAAGAATAATGCCATAGTTCCATAGACCTTCCATTGATAACTATTTCGCTGAAGAAGCCAATAAATAAAATCGCCCCATCAGTATCGACCAAAATAAGAAAGGAGCTCTGAAGAGGGAATCTCAGCGCATGTTTAGTCAGAAAAAGATCGCAGAACGTCAGGTGGTCACTGAAAAGAAACTTAAAACCACAAAAAATATTTCTTTTAAATCAAAAGAAGAAATTTTTATCATCCAACCAAAGGTTAGATAGAGCGATGCTATTTTTAAGAACTGCTGCAATCTCATATGATCCTTCTTATTATAATAATTGCTCAATATGACTAAATTAACAACTGACACTCAGACATATAAAATTTGTACATCAACGAAGAAATTTTTATAATAATTTTAAGTTATCCTGCTGGTCCTTGTCAGCAAGGTCAACCTCAAGTAATTCCGGAGATAACTTTACGTAACGCTTTAGTCGTCCATATCGGGAGGGATATGCGTTCAGCTGATGTCCTATTAGTATAATATGAAAGTAACCCTGGTTTATTATCTTGGTAATTTATTGATGAATACGCTGCTGGTAGGGGCGATTGTTGGTGTTACTGGAGGAGTCTTCAGTCTCACCTGATTGCTATGCTTGCTCCTCTCCGAGTAAGAGTACGATATACTTTGAAAATTAGACCTAATCGTCTTCCACCATCCCTAATATTTCATGAAACTCCTTTTCATAAATTAATCGACGACTTATAGTCTTAACTGAAGTGGCCTTATCTTGGCTTTCCTTGTCCTTTTATCCTTCACAAAATAGTTCCAAGAAAGTTTAAAGGTCAAGTAGATATTTAAGGTGATCTATAGCAACTCTCTTCTTCTTTTTAGGTGTATTTATTTACCCTTCTATATCTTGTGGTTCCCAACTTTCTCCTTGCTACAGGTTATAGATATTGATAATATCGAACTTGTTGATGAGTTCAAAAAATCGAAGAAGGAGGGAGTTAAAAGGTTTCAAGGAGCTAATGCTGGTCAAAAAGTAAAACTTCTTGTTTTTTGGATTGTAGAATTGTCTCACCATTCGCAATTAGCCCACCTCATCGGCAAAATCTGGGTAACGTTCCAAGTTATCGGATAATACTCTTAAAGCCCTTCCTTTTAGACCAATTGTTGTTTTTTCCTCTTTCTGCATAATAGAAATATTACTAAATTTAGATAAGAATTGAGAACAACAACCCAATCAAGATGGGGCTGGTACTGCTGTGCAGCTTCAGCCAGCAACTGCCTTGATTCGATCTTAATAAGGGATTGCTTTGATTTATTTAAAAATTAAAGGTTTTTAAAGGAAACTGGTAATCCTAATGCGTGTTGGATCTGCAATCGCAGTACTTCCCCGTGCTGTACTAGTTCATGGCGCAATTGGTGAAGATAAGACAGCTATAGCATAGCCATATCCTGAAAGTCAGCGAAATGATCGCGCTCTTCCCCGATTTCAAGTTGATGTTCGTTTTCGTAGACCAACATTTTGTACATTTGCTGGTACTTTTGAATAGTTAGGCCATAGATGTCATTCACTAATTAAACCAACTCCTCATCTTGCTCATGGGTCAATCTTTTCATTCGCAAATGCACTGCTTCTTCAAAATAGTGAATAACACTTTGATATGTCAGTCTAATCTCAGCGAGTATGGCTTAACCACTCATCGAATATTCTTCATTTTCATCTTGCTCTAAATCAAAATTATCGTCTGGGTTGTCGCCTTCCTCGTCAAACTTGATGTTGTTGAGGTCTCCATGGATGCTTTCCAGGCTACGATTTTTTAAACTACTCTATTTTTTACGAATACCTCGACCTAACTCTGCTAGAGAAGTATAGCTTTCATCTTCATCCTTGAGTGATTTGAATGACTATTTATTTTCGCTTCGCTTTAGACTATCATCAACTTCACTCAGATCGTTTTTGATAGTTTCACAGCTGATCAGTGTGTCCGCAAATTTGATTTTGCGGATAATTGGCCCTTAATCTACCTCTGTCATTTGAATATCGTTACAAAAGCGAACCCCTTGATTAAGTCTGTAACTCATACTGATATTTTTCATAAGTTAGTCGTCATCTGGATCTAGCAAACGTATGTTGGCGTTTCTCCGTTTGTTAGAATTAACGCTACGCTTTTATGGTTCGAGCTGAGCTGGCAAAGCTAAAGATTGAGGGGGTGTAGAAGGTGGTGGAGGTATTAAACTCTGGGCTTTGTCTGGTTGAGATTCATCGTTCCTGCTGCGTTGATCATTTTTTTTGCGTGGCAAATTTTTGATGCGTAAGAGGTTATCAATTTTTGCCAGTTATAAGACAATAAGTTCGCTATAAATATATTATAGAATGGGAACATAGTGGTCTTCTGAAAATAGAACAAGCCCCTGGAGAAGAAGCTTTTTATGTTTCTGCCTACCCTTCATGCGCAGCAATCGACATACCCATAGGTATTGTTTAAAGGAATTGACCAAAAATGAAAGATTGTCAGGTTTATAGTTATCAGCCAATTTGAGAAACTCCTTTTCTTATTTTCCTTTCACCAATTCGGATAATTTCATCACAAAATTTATACTAGGAATGAGACTGCTTTCCATTGCATCCATCCACCTTACTAATATCCATAATAACAGGGCTAGAATCCCCAACAGGCAGTAGGTAGTACTACGAATAGACTGTATATTGTTATTGATTTTTTAATTGATAAATGAGTAGTAACTGTTGTTTGAACATATGAAAAAGGAATAAGATTATTATTTATTGATATATAGGCTATTTTGGTCTTGTGGAGCCACTCCGGTTCCGATTGAGTTGGAGTAGTATTTAAACGAATAATATGGCCCAAAATAATTTAGTTGTTGTTGTTGTACACCTTCACTTTGGCATCTAACCACGAGACCACTTTGAGCATTAGTGTACCCTGTATAAAGGAATGGAAATTTATTTAAGCAGTTAAATATATCATTTTGTTCCTCCTGATCATCAGGATTATTTGTGTTGATCTGCTCAGAGAGGATGGAGGCAAATAACCTAAGAGGAGTGATTAATCCTACTG
>Ga0302268_1001557_pt1 | contig 12101 bp, 7 predicted proteins | sample III_Bog_E2_1_FD_194554 | JGI IMG/M metagenome (GOLD analysis project Ga0302268, IMG submission 194554) | Peat permafrost microbial communities from Stordalen Mire near Abisko, Sweden - III_Bog_E2_1 | ecosystem: Environmental > Terrestrial > Soil > Wetlands > Peat | place: Sweden: Abisko...
GTTTTGATCAAGTTTGTGCACTGCAACAGAAACGGAATTGAAATATTTTTAAATTTTATCACTTGCCTTGAGGATTAGAGATTGTATCAGATGAGGTGGTTGAGGTCTTTTGAGAATGACATTGGAAAAATGAGTCAAAAACCCATTGAAGCAGCTATCCATATTTCTCACTAACTCCACTTTTCGAGGCAACTCTTCTCTAAGAAAGATCTCAATTGCCTAATTAGCCGGAAGAATTGGATCTGTGATTAAATCACGGTACTGAGGGAAAATAATGCTGAAAGTATCACTAACTACTTTTGAACTCATTACAATATTTTAAAAATAAGCATTTGATTTATAAATTAAATACAAAGCAATCATTCTTGAATCAAATAAAGATAATCCTTGAAACAGCTTTCCTTTTACAATCACAATAGGCAACTCAAGCAAAAAATAATTAATTTGATCATATGGTAATAATCTATGGCTGCTCGATTAGTAATTATATTGAGGAAGGAAATCAAGACATTCGCTTAGCCATTCTTGACTAACTTTGCCATTCCTTAAAGTGGAAATCGCATTATCTGATAAATTCCTATAGCTTGGAGCTGAACGTGCTATCAATTGAATTCCTGCTTAATGCAGACGTTGTCGTTGATGTTGACATCCGAAGACTCTTTTTATGTCTTCTACTATTTCTTGGCCATATTTTATTCGTATTGTTTTTCGTATTTTTAAACTTCTTTCTTCGAAAACAAAAACTTAAAAATCCTTCTTCTCCTATCTTCCATCAAACAGCTGGTCTTCGAATTTTATATTTCTCAATTTATATTTAACGGATATTTTCTGATAACTTTACTCATTTTGGAGCTCGCTTTGCCTGTCTTTTATGATCTCTCAAGAAAGCTGAACTTTCTTTTTAGAAGCGAATGAATATTTTAGCACTGTTCTGGTGTTTTTGTTTTTTCATAAAATTGGATAGATGCTTATACAGATAAATCAATCTCCTTACGCTCACGAGAGAGTGATAGTGCTGCAAAAGGATAATTAATTTGCATTGTATTGACAAATATAAAATTAGTTGTTGATATTCTATGCGATCTTAATATTAATCGGTTTAGAAATTATCTTAGCAGAATAATATATACCAATAGATAGAAGAATTTATGCATTAAATTCAAAAAGCTCACTTTTAATCAGAAGAAGCACGGCAATGGGCAGTAGCTCATATGTATGTTTGTCTAGGCAACTCAATTCTCCATATGATGTTTAATCACATCTATTACAACGGCCAAGATGCCTGTAAAAAATATCAGGCCAAAAGGACAGATATAATGAAGCATTTTACATTCAAGTCGGAAGCATTTGAAGTTGACAAGGATAAATTTTGGATTTCAAAAATATATTTCCTATCAGATCAATAATATCAATTTATAGGAAGACCAGCAATCAAGCCAAAATAAATAATTAGATGCTTCTATGACATTTGGAAGGGAGATTTTTATATTCCCATTGATTTGGCTCACTTAACTGGGTAGCCGTGCCTTTTGAACTATACTTTTGATAAAAATTTAAGCTTTTAGGATCATTGGAATCAGATAAGAATCATCAAAAAGAATCACAACAATTTTCTATTTGAGGAAGATTAGCAGGGACAGCCCAAATGGAGACAGTACCTGAGTCCTGCAAAAGCTTGGGTTTCTATCATAAATAATGAGGGCTGTGAAGATTCGATTTGTTCTCAAGCATTTGATTACGACAAAGAATTTTTGCAAGGATTAGTAGTTACTCTTAACCAAAAAGATTCTCGATGGACATTTTCGTTTTTCGCTTAGCCTTAGATGATGGCTTATTTCGTTTAAAGATATCGTTTAGTGCCGACTAAACCCTTAGGCATAATGAACCAACGCCCTCGTTTATGATACATCATATTTTATTTTATTTGACTGCTTGGAAATGAGGATGGAATAGTTGCTGTGATTGTCCTCATGACTCAATATCGAAAATATATTTAACTGTATTATTGCTGAGCACAAAGAGTATTATCATAATCCATGTTAGATAAATATTTATTGTAAGGAGTTGTGCTGATTTTAGGTAAAAATCTTTTAAATATGAAGACAAATGAAGACTCCTATCATATGTGTTTGAAGAAAATGAAGACTTTGATGATTAGAATTTATATCGGGCAAAACATTTATTCCTTTAAAGGCATAAGAACCATTATTGAGTTCTCTAAATTATACTAATCAAAGCAAATCAAATCTTCACAATCTGTTGCAGGTGTCTCTCCATTCAGCGATTCGATCACTCCTTTCCTTTTAGCATTCGTCGATCTCATTCTTTTGTATATGCTTATAGGCGGTTTCACCCTGTTCACTGACACCCTTCAAGCAGCAAGCTAACACATACAAACTGTCGTTCGATGATTTTTAGCTATTTCTCTTAAATTTCAGCTCCTAAATTTTGGCGGCGCTGACAGTCAAATGTTCTTCCAGCTTTTTCATATTAATATTGATTATGTAGCCTGGATGCTGCATACACTTCATCTACTGCTGATTTTCTTTTTAGGTATAAACTATTCCACAGCGGACGCATCGTCTTTTATAATCAAGCAGCTTCTTTGCCTCTTGTTCTTTCATCTAATCCGGAGAGAATGGCCAACTCAAATCTTTCTTGAGTAGCTTTATCAGTTCAGGGTTTTTAGCTATTATCGATATCCACTTTTCTTTTTTGCAGGTGTTATCCTTCTTCCTACTGGCCTAAGAGGACTCTACTTTCATCTTGTTGGGAGCCATTTGCTTAGATTGAAACTCTTCATTGGAATTGAGTTTTGACGACGTGTCTTTTTAAACCGTGGGGAACTCTTTGATATATTGCAAAAGTAGTCGATACAAACCGTGGTCAGCCACACTATAGCTGTTGCTCCTACCCATATCCGAGTCAGAAGCACTCTGATTTAGTATTATCAAGCTGTCCATGTTAATGATAACTGCCACGCTGTTGTAGTTGATGGCTTCTGACATCTTCTCATCGATGATTTATAAGGTCTTTTGCTCATCGTATGCGCTGTTTTGCAACACTAGCTGATAATCCAGAAGAAGAATGTAGCTCACATTGCGAGTCGTAAAGAAGTCGACGAGCTAAGGAATCACATCGTTAGGAGTCTGGTTTTTATCACTCTTTAAAAAATATTTAAAATGCAAAGGAGATTCTTTTTATTGGGTGATGAGTTCAAATGCCATTTTCGGTTCATCAGTCAGCTCAACGAAAACTCTCCCCGAATAATTCTTTTCTTTGTTTCTTTACCATTTTAGAATTCTCAGCACTGCTTACGGTGAAATTTGTTCGCGGAGATAAAAAAGTACGAATAAATTTTTCCTTGGGTACTGAAATAAACTTGAGTTTATCAAAAGGAACCCCTGGCCTTCCGGGATATCTTCGATGAGAAGAAGGGTGGGGCTCTATCTGTCTATTAGTCGTTTTTTGGCAGAATTATAATACTGCTGACGAGATAATTTACCCATCTCTTCCATTTCTATAATTAAATCTTTGTTGGCGTTGTTGACCTTTATCCACCTTTCGAGAGAATTGAGATCTGAGTGTCCCTACTCTTCGATGCTTAGAGTTTATTCGCCTACTTAGTAAAAGGTTTTGAAGGTATTCTCCTTCGTTTTTTCATCAAACTCAAATTTTTACATTTTCGTTGAGTAATACAATGTAAAGGTAGAGTGATTTTTCCTCTTTGCCGCAATCAGCAGCTGATTAGCGATCCTTTTCAAAAAGATCAAATTCAGTAAATACCGTTTGTTGGAGTGATTTGCATATATCTCTGGCAAAGTGTATATTCCCAAAGTAATACTGAACTGCCTGGCAACCACAGTCGCGATCTGATTCATTTAGTCTACATATAGCTATTATTCGACTCTGTCCATCTCTTTCTTTCTTAGATCCAGCAAAAGCGACCCGTTCAGTCTCTTCAGAGCAGCGCCTGTGAAATTGGACGTAATCAAAATTAAATGATTTATAAAATCTGGCTTGTTTTTCAAGTAAGGGACCTATTCAAGGATTTTCTTTCTGGCTTGAGGAGATGGCCTTCCGACTTGAAATTGACCACTGAGTCTTCTTCTGATCGCTTCATCGATCTTCTTCATGTGGTTTGTTGATGTCATAAACACTAAATTGGATACGTCCTTGTTTCCTCCGATGACTGAAAGCAACATCGAAATTCCTTCTCCCTTATTTTTCTCTTCTTTGTCTTTTCTATCAGGCACCAGTCCGTCAACTTAGTCAATACCTATTGAGCAGAGAAGATGAGGGGAAACCTTGGCCCTGTTAACTAAATCTTTAATCATGCGACTTGATTCTCCGACCAATGACTTCATGAAATCAGCAGCTGATAACCCTTTTTCGATGAGATGAAACCCAATCATACTTGGGAGAGTTTCCGTCAAAACAGTTTTCCCAGTTCCAGGAGGACCAAAGAGTACCATTCCCCTTGAATAATCTTCTCTGATCCCTTCCTTTGGGTCAGCGGTGAATTGGAAGAAATATTTTTAAAGTTCATTTAAGAGTTAGTCGTTTATAATTTTGGCTCTAACAATTGAAATGGCTTTTTTCATATTTTTGTAGTTGAGGAAAGGGATTGTCTTTGATAGTTTTTCCTTTCCGTAAAGTTTGTAAATTAAGTATCTGAGAACTTTGTGAGAGTTTGCCACTTTCACACAATCCCTCTCTTCCTCGCTTGGGGGTCTTCCCTATTATCCTAAGCCATTCTGTTCCTTGCTAATTTCAATCATTTCCATTAATTCATAGATATAAGAGATTCTAACTCCCACTTTTTGATAGTCCTCCTTTGTCCACTCAAAAAGGTCATTGATTTTGCTTACTCCTCCGACTTACTTAAATTTTCTGGATAGTTTCTCTAACTCTTAGTTGCTTTACTGCTTTTTTTAACATAGGACTTGCAAAAGTTTTTTGATATCTTCTCTCGGATGGGGCATTGAGTTATGCATCTCTTTAATTTGGCTTTTTTATTCCAATGTAACTTTCAAGTCACCACAAACCTTTAACAAAGCGTTTTAAAACTCTTTATTTTTCAGGAAAACCAATTGGAATTTGATGGCATTGCAAAAGGGATCAAACATATAGTTGCCTGCATCTTTGCTCTTTTAATAAATTTCTGAGTCTAGAATATTGATGGCTTTGCATTTGCTGAAGATTTCAATTTTGTTGTCCTTGAAAAATTTATTCACAAATTTGTTGATTGATTCTTTGAATTTGTATCCAGCACATTCATAATCTTTATTAATCAATTTTTGATCATATTTGATAATAACTTAGGCCTCATCATCGCTGAGCATGAACTATTGTATCAATGGTTTGGGAGGCATCTTAATCTAAGCATTTTATTTTTTCATTTACTCTTTCTTACTGCCAAAACCATTTGAAAATTATTTCTTCTCTTCTGGGCTTGGCCGTAGGCTTGCAAGTTCAATTTCCTCTTTTTAAATTGAATTAATTTCCTTGTCAATGTTGTATTTAACTTCTTAGCATTTGCTTCTAAATTCTTTGTCCTAAGTTTCTGCAGGTAGTTCGAAGATAATGGCAAATTGCTACTTGTTTTTGTATTTCCCTGCAAATGATGGCCAATATTCAAGGTTATTTTAGGTCAATTTCATGATGTAGGCTTAGACATTTGAGTTGCTGTCAGCAGCTATCTGCAAAACTCTTTCCCTATTGTTAATAAGGAAGTTGAATAGATTTTTTGTGATTGTTCTGATCTCTGAAGCCCTCATAGTGAACTTGTAATATTTTTATAAAATAAGTATAATTTGATTTATTTTTACCTTATACTTAATACTAATAATTAATATAATTGATGTTATTTCTGATAAGAAAATGGAATTTATTCATATTTATTCTGATCATCCGGGCTTGTGGTAAAGCTGCTGCGTTGATTTGGAAACTTTTTGGCCAGTTGAAACAGATTCTTGCTGTTAAACATTTCCTGACTATTTTTTCTTTTTCAGCTCGGTTATCTTACCATCGTTTCTAACCATTTCCTATCGTATATTTTTATTGTCGTCCTTAACCTTTTAGATTTGGTTTGCCTTATCCTTGATTTCTCCCTACAGATCTTTCTTATACTGAGCTTTTTCTTTATATTGAGACTATAACTTCTATGCGTCCTTCTTCAAACTAGCTATTTGGTCATCAGCTGTTTTTATCTGTTGATCGCAGTTCTACAATTTGTACTGCAAACCCCTGCCATCGTTTTCCAACGCATTTGATTTAGTTTACAGCTTGGTAATGTCTTATTTGAACCCTTTAATATCTCTTTAGGCCACTTTTATATTTCCTTTAACCTTTGCTATTTCCTTATTTGTATTTTTAACTTAATCCACTATCTTTCTTTTATTATCTTCTTTTTCAGCCAAACTTATTTCCAATCCCTTTTTATCTTTCTGCTTTATGTTAAGATCTTCTGACAAATCTCTCAGCTCTTCTTCTTTCTGTCTCAACTCCGCCATTACTTGGGCAAGATTTTGCTTACGGCTTTGAATTTAAGTTTTTGTATTTCTGCACTCTTATTTCTGTTATCTTAAATTCTCATCAGATTTTTTTGCCTCTTTTTATAACTTTCCTTTATCAGACTATAGATTAATGATATCTTGCTTTAGTTAACCAACAGATTTTTTTAGGCTTTGAATTGTTGTAGTGGCTTGGGCTATTTTAGTTTTTATGTCCATTCTATGAGCATTTATTCCAGCCAATCTTTGATTTGCCTCTTGCTTTTTATTATTTTGAAAATTTAGGGCGTTAATGACTCCAATTTTTTATTGCTGAGATCTACCAATCTGCAGGACCAGGTTTTTTATCAATTCCCCAGCAGTATTCAACCATGTACCAACATTGTTGAGCTTTTTCTGCTTTTACTGTGCCTCTTTATCAGTTTTTTGAATCACATCATTCGTTTTATTTTTTTCATCTTCAAGGCCTTTGCGCTTCTGCTCCTCTTTTCCGAGGGTATCTGTGACTTTTGTTTTTTCAGTATTTTTTGCAGCTAAATTATTTTCTCCATTTCTAATTGCGTCAGCAAAACTCGCAATATTTTTACCACAAGTTTTAAGGCCCTAACCCAATTGAGTAATAGTGTTCTTACAAGTCTTTATGACTTGAGTAAAATTCTTAATTTTATTGACCCAATCCGCAATTTTTCTGACCCATGAAGCTATCTTTTGAACAAACTGGATGATTTTGCTTCTGAAAACTATAATTTTGGCTTTATTAGCTATAATTTTGACAGTGGATACTCCGATTAATACATTTTTCGCTACTATTTGAGCTTGAAGGGCTGCGATTTGTGCCGTAGCTGCAGCGACTGCTGCTAGTCCCAGGGGACCTGCTGCCGTAGCAGCTACAAGCTATGCTTGTGCAGCTGCCAGTTGTGATGTTAATACACCTACTTCAACTCTCAGTTTTTGAAGTTACACTTCATTTTTTTGGAGATCCAATTCTTAACTTTTCAGACTGGTTTATTACTGAGTTTTTGATTGTTGATCTTTCATTTTATCTGCTTACCCCTTAGCTTTTTAGTTTTAAGTATTTCTCAATTGCTTTTCATTTTAGCTTAATTTTTCCAATTATCCTGCTTTCTGATTTTACAATTTTGCCTTTGCGCCTTACTCTTGTTTGAGCTTTCCTTTGTTAATTCCAAGCATTTTGCCAATTTCAGAAATTGCTGAAACAAGTTTACTCAAATTATCTTTCAAGTTTGTAATGGTTTGGACAACTTGGACAATAGAGTTAGCAATATTCATGAGTTTATCCTTGGCATTCTTTAGTTGGGTTAATAAATTGCTTTTTTCTTTTTACAAGCAGCCTTGTTCTTGCTTTTTCTGAGTAATTTATTTTTATTTCACATCTTTTTGAGTTTACTGCTTCATGAGCTGATCCAATATTTTTGTTTTGTCTGCTTAGTATTTTGTGACATTTTGCTTGATCTGTTGAATTTCCTTTTCTATTTCCTGTTTTTTTCTATCTTCCTCTCTTTCTTGTGCTTGAAGCTGTCCAAGCTATTGCTCTGCCTTTCGAACTAACTAAAGATATTCTTTCTATCTATTTTGCTTCATATCAATCAGCAGATTGGTCTGCTTGATGGTGGCGTCAATAATAGCTATTTGTTATTGCAAATCTTAGATTTTATTTTATATTTCTTAAATGTGTTATTGAAGTGTTCTTATGGCCTCTGTTAGTTTTGCAATTTAACCCTGTAACTCCCGTATCTTTTATTTCTTACTTTGAATTTATCTTTCCAATACTTTAATTTGATCTTGCAGCTGTTTGATTTCTCTTTCCAGTTGAATTATCTGCTGTTTAATGTTTTAAATCTCCCTTTATAGTTGTTGAAGCTGTTTTTAAAGATCCTATTTTTGTCTTTCAAGCTCCTCCATCTTCTGTTCGAGCTCCAAAATAAGCTCTTCTCTCTTTTCCACCTATTAATTTAGTTGTTCAATCTGCTGCTTGATATCTTCTATTTGCCTTTCAATTTGCTTCTTCTGTAGCAGCAGTTCCTATCTTTGTCTTTCTAGTTGCTGTTTTTGCTCTATCAGTTTGTTGAGTTCTGCTTTCAATTTATCTAACTCTGCCTTCATTTCCTTCAGTTAAGCTTGAATTCCCTTGATTTACTCTTATCTTTTTTGTATTTGTTTTTCCAATTTTTAGCATAATTCCTTCTGCTATTAGTGTCTTTGCCTCAATTAACTATTCATCTGATTTAACTTTTAGATTTGGCGCTCTAATTCTGCATTCTGTTTATTCTATTGCATGAACTATTAAGGAATCATTCTTGATATATCAAATATTATAAGCAGTAATAAGTATAGAGAGTTTATAATCATCAACAAGATTATTAATTGTTAAAATCTGATAGCATTCAACATTTAAATTATAGCAGAGATAGAGGTAGTAGGTAGTTGAGCATATTTTGTGTTATTGATGATTATCTTTTGGTCTAAACCATTTTTAGTCCAATAATAATTTTCTGAGAAATAAGTAATTTCAAAAATATGATAAATGGCGAAACGATAATAGGAAAATATGTTAATGTTATTACAGAAAAATTTATCAGTTATTTTTACACAAATTCAAATACTATCTATGATATCCAAATTCAGAAAAAATTGCTCACTGCTCATAATAAAGATGACTAGGGTTCAAAAAATATTCCACTCTTAAAATTAAGATGTTAGTGTCTTCTTAAATATCTATGATAACTCATTAATGTTGAGTATTATTTGTAGAAAATAAGGTCAATAATAAGCCATTAAAATATTATAAAATATAACTCTAAAATATCAAAGGTCCAGCGATTATTATAGGAATTAATCATGTGCTTAGGATATTGTTTATCTTATTGATATTATCACAAATAAAATCATTAATAAATCATGGAAAGTCACTCTGATGGCTCGCGAGAGGGAAGAGCGACTTCCTTTTTCATACTCTTTGTTGGTATGTCTTTAAATGAGTCAACATGTTATTTATTTTGGCAGAAACCATTAGAACAATCCTCGCATTTACACTCACTTCCACAACATATACCAGCATTAAAACACTCACAATATTTTTTTTGACACTGACTCTTCTTGCAATTGCATCCTTTCCCTGGATTTTGTTTGGAAGAGCTCGTTAATTTTATCTTCATAGATTATTTAAGCTTTTCGATTTAAACTTAATGGCAGTGATCGTTAGAGCAGTCAAAACAGGAACATTCAGGAGTACACATTTTCCCTGAAGAAAAGCATTAGCAATACATCTTTAAGCATTTCGTTTTTTTGCATGTGCATCCAATTTTCTTTTTTTTAATAACTGAAGTTGAGCAAATAGTTTCTTGATGGGTTTGTTTTAGAGTAAAATCAAGAGAAATCTACGATTCTAAGAGGTCTTCGTAGTTTTCAGGAACATTTTGATCTAAGCTCACAACAGAGCCAACTGGGAAGTATTTATTGGTCTATATGAATAGAAGAGTGTGATTAAAGTTGGGAGCATTAGGCATTCTAGAAAATGGTTCACAAAACAAGTTTAATTGACTCATATTCTTTACTTTTCTCTGAAATAAATATAATGAAATAAAATTTTAAGAGCATATAAGCTGTTTGAGATTACAGCGAAATATCATAGCAGACTTAATATAGAAACTATGTACTTAACATATTTGGTCTACTTATTAAGGTTCAAATTCAATAAGGTGCACATAATTATTGCCCATATTTATTTTGTTAGAAAACATAATTATTGCTCATTTCCCATAATTATAAATTGAATTAATTTTCTTATCTTATTTCTAAAATGCGAATGACAATTGGAACTGACCAAGGAATTGAATTTATTGAAGTTCTAAAAGTAAGAAGGAATATTACTGCTAGTCACTTATTCGATAAATATTGTTTGCTTTAAAAAATTTAAATATCAAATAAGGAGCTATATAAAAATATCTCTAGATTAATTAGTGCTAAGACTTCTCAATAATAGTACTTCTTAAAAAAAATTTAATTGAAAATTTTAATGAAAAATAGGCCATAAAACTTCGATACACTGTAATCTTTTACGAAGATGTTGGTTTTATAAAGTTTAGGGATTTATTGGTGTTGTTAGCGTCTCTGTAATATAAAAAGTAAATAAGTGAATATAATCAAATATAAAATCCCTGTTTAATTGGTTTTTTTTTTAAACGATCAAATTAATAGAAGAATGAAATAATAATGGTAAGAAGCCTCTTATCAAATAAACTACAATTTAAACATTACTGGTCTTACTTCTTTAAGATTAGTAAACTCAATAGGACTCATCGTTCGCGTTCGCGAGAGAAATGCAAAAAAGAAGCTTATATGAAATATCTTGAAGACTATCTCAAATGTTTCATCTAGATGAAGAAAACTAGTAAAATTATAAAATTTCTATTCTTTAGACAACAGCTCGAGAAAAGGCCTCGCTTCTTTGATATTCAGCGCTCCAAAATTCGGACAGGACTTACCAAATGAGGGAAAATCGAATCAAATGAGTTCCACACAGACTAAAATTGCTAAGTGTAGACAAAATCGTATTCTCTTTCGAAAGGTAACTGAAAATAAAAAGAGAATCAGTAGGAAGGGCATTGAGAGGACAAAAACTTATAAAAAGTATGCAAAACAATGTTAAGCACTGGATTTAAATAAATAATTCTCTGCCAAAGTAGAGTACTATTGAAAAAATAGCGAAAAAATCGTAGTTTTTATCCAATAGCAGGAGCAACTATATTAATTATTATAACTGAAAAGTTGATTGCTAAAATAAACTGAAATTTTACAATGCCAAATAATGGTACAGAATGCAGAGCAAGTGCTACTTGTTAGATTAAAGAAATTGGGAAAGCTTCTTAAAAATGAAAAAATATAAGCAGAGATTGAATCATATAGAGCAAATGATCGAGAAAAGGAAGAAAAAAATTTAATTTATGCATTCTATATATTGACTTTATTAAATGCTATTCTTATGTCTGACTTCTGTTGTTTTGATGTAAATTGCTTTTATTGCTGCAGTTCACTATTATCGAGGATACATTAAGTCGATAGGAAAACTAGCATGGGCGAAAAAATTGAGAAAATCAGCAAAATAGGTGGAAAGTTCCAAAAGAGGTAAGAATCGATATTATATGATCAAAATGCAAATAATGGTTTAATCATATAATCATTTTTTCTGCATCTCTTGATTGCGATCAAACCAATCAAATTCATCTCTGATGGGGTATCTGATTCTCTCTTTTTTTGCTTAACTGCTCTTCTTATTTTGTTAAATTATGAAATATCCTACCATTAAATAATAGATAGATAGATATAATTCACTGCTAACGCAGTTTGATAAAAATCATGACAATTTTTTATTACATCTCAAAAAGTTTCGAAAAGTCGTCGGCTTATTTTAAATGCGACATTTATTCTAATCCTTACTCTAAAAAAAACGTTTATTTTTTAATTTTTTGTTTTTTGAATTTTCATAATTTAACGGTCACTCATCTCCTCCAAAACTCACTCCCCTAACTTAAAATACTTCCAAAGTCATCTAAAGTTAAAAATAAT
>Ga0302268_1001562_pt1 | contig 12091 bp, 10 predicted proteins | sample III_Bog_E2_1_FD_194554 | JGI IMG/M metagenome (GOLD analysis project Ga0302268, IMG submission 194554) | Peat permafrost microbial communities from Stordalen Mire near Abisko, Sweden - III_Bog_E2_1 | ecosystem: Environmental > Terrestrial > Soil > Wetlands > Peat | place: Sweden: Abisko...
GATATGGAGATTGCCAAGCAGCGATTCAAGCAGCTGATGCGGGGTGAGAGATGAGCGAACTCAAGCGGAAACGGTTTGCCAATGTCTGGGATGCGATTGCGGAGACGCCGGAAGAGGCGGCGAACCTGACGCTGCGTTCGGATTTGATGGATGAGATCGAAGCGATCATCAAGGGGAATGGCTGGACGCAGAAAGAAGCGGCGAAGCGGTGCGGGGTGACGCAGCCACGGATCAACGATTTGTTGCGGGGGCGGATTGCGCGGTTTTCGCTGGACGCGCTGGTGAATATTGCGGCGGCGCTGGGGCGGAAGGTGCGCGTGAGTCTCGAGGATGCGGCTTGACGGCTTGCTGACGGTTTCGCCTTCTTCGCACCTCCTCCTCTGGAACCACCCTACCCCTTTGGTAATTCGGATTAGGAGAGGTAGCCCGCCATAAGTTCCTCGGCATTTCTAAGGCCAAGAACTGTCCGGTTGCCAGCGTCGTCCCTTCCTAGCTTGATTCCTTGCTGCTGAACCGCTTCCGAAAACTTTCGCACTATCGCGTGCCCGCCCTCGATCTTGACTTGATGGATGAAGTCCCGATCGTCTCCGTTCCATGCTTCGCAAATCACGAATGGACTGTGTGAAGAGATCAGAACCTGACTCCGCTTCGAAGGGTCAGTAGCGGTCGCAAGTTGTCTAATCGCGTGATAGAAGCTTTTGAGCGCCGTCGGGGTCAAGCCATTCTCCGGCTCCTCAATTAGCATGACAGGCGGACGGTTCGGGCTATATGTCAAGACCATCAATCCAATGAGAAGGAGCATGCCGTCCGAAAGCCGCACAGCTGCAACAGTCCCCCTTTCGTCCTCAAATTCGATTGAAAAAGCGACGCGATCCGAACCTGAGAACGTGAATTCAAAGCCCTTAAATCCGGGAACAACTTCTTTCACCTTTTCGAGGATAGCCGGCAGGGCGGGATCTTTCTTTTCCTGCATGTAATAAAGGCAGGCCGCCAGATCCTCGCCAGCATGGCCGAGTCTTGGCGGGGTCGCGTCTTCCGTGAGGTCCGGAAGCGGGCTGGTTCCGGCTAGGTTGTAAGGTGTGAGTCTGAAGCGGTTGAAGCGACTAATCTCGCGCGCTGTATCTCCAAGCCACTCGAAGCCGGGTTCTGGCTCGTTACTAAGGTATGCCGCCCGGATGGCCGCGAATATCCCCCTGTCGTCCTCAATAAATCGAATCGCAGCTTTCATTGGCGAAGAGTCTATGTCTCTTCTATCGAAAAGTACTCTATTGGCTGGCAGTTCTGTTAAAGATTCGTGGGAAATCCGGAATCCTGGGACCCCGCCGTCGCCGCCGCTTGTCTGCGAGTAATCTATCTCGTAGCGAAGGTGTCGCTCGTCCTCTGGATTTTCAGATAGGACAACGTCGAACCCAATCCTCGCCTGTTTGCTCGCTCCGTGGAATTTTGTGGCGTAAAAGGAATATGGATAGTGGCCGAATGCCTGTTTGACGCTGCCTCGGGCGACCATTGAAAAATTCAGGATTGCATCGAAGAGCGCCGACTTTCCACCGCCGTTAGGCCCGACAAGAACAGTAATTGGGGAGAGTTGAATTTTGGTGTTCCGGTGCACCAAGTAGTTCTTAGCCGTAAATTCGCGGATATACATGTTCGCCTCTTGCCTCTGTGAAGGTTGAGTCCAATAATACATCCGGCTTCTCGCGGGGTCGGGGTGTTCATCGCCGTGGCGGCCAAGGATGTCTGCTGGCGATGCGAAGGGAGCCTCGCTTGCCGTGCTCCGTTCGAGAGCAAAAACGGGAAGGGGACTTCTTGTCTTCCTTATTGGCACGCATTCAATTCTTGGGTTGGTCGACCCGCTATCTTCCGGTGCCGCCTACGGTCATTTTGTCTAGCTTTATCGTGGGCATGCCTACGCCTACGGGGACGGACTGCCCGTCTTTGCCGCAGGTGCCGATGCCTTCATCCAGCTTCAAATCGTGCCCCACCATGGAGACGTACTTCAGCGCTTCTGGGCCGTTGCCGATTAACGTTGCGTCGCGGACGGGCGCGGTGATTTTGCCGTCTTCGATGAGATAGGCTTCGGAGGCCGAGAAGACGAATTTGCCGTTGGTGATGTCCACCTGGCCTCCACCGAAGTTGACGGCGTAGAGGCCGCGCTTGACGCTGCGGATGATGTCGGCGGGCTCGTCGTCGCCGGCCAGCATGTAGGTGTTGGTCATGCGTGGCATGGGGATGGACTGGTAGCTCTCGCGGCGGCCGGAGCCGGTGTTGGCCGCGCCGGTGAGCCGCGCGGAGAGCTTGTCAGTGAGGTAACCCTTCAAAATGCCGTTTTCAATGAGCGTGGTCTCCTGCGTGGCGGAGCCCTCGTCGTCCACGTTGAGGCTTCCTCTGCGCCCTGCAATGGTCCCGTTGTCGACCACCGTGACCTTGGAACTGGCGACGGATTGGCCGATGAGCCCGGCGAAGGCTGAGGTCTTTTTGCGGTTGAAGTCGGCTTCGAGGCCGTGGCCCACGGCTTCATGCAGCAGAATGCCGGGCCAGCCTGGTCCGAGGACGACCTGCATCTCGCCGGCCGGCGCGGCAACGGCGCCGAGTTGCAGAATAGCCCCGCGGGCGGCTTCGCTTGCCAAGTGCTCAGGGCTCTTCGAGTTCACAAATTGGTCCAAACCCGCGCGCCCTCCGCAGCCGGCAGACCCCTTGGTGGTGAGGGCGCCTTGCTTGGCGATGACGAAGACGTTGAGGCGGCAGAGGGGCTGGGTGTCAGAGGCAAACGCGCCGTCGGAGGCGGCGATGAGGATGCGTCGGAGTTCCTCGGAATAACCGGCGCGGACCTGGACGATGCGGTTGTCAAAACTTCGAGCAGCTCGGTCTGCCCTCAAAATCAGCTCGAGGCGCGCGGCCAGGTCGAGCGAGAATCCGCCCAGCGGAACGGGATAGAGGTCGGCGACCGGCGCTTCGACGAATCCCTGCACGGTCTGTTTGGCCGGGCCGGAGGCGATGAGCGCGGCGGTGCGGGCGGCGTGGAGCAGGCGCTCGGGGCTGAGGTTGTCAGTATAGGCGTAGCCGGTGCGCTCGCCGGAGAGGACACGGATGCCGCAGCCAGCGCTGGTTCCCTGCGAAGCGGATTTGACGATCTGCTCGTCGACGCCCAGCGAGGTGGCCGTAACCGATTCAAAGTAAAGGTCAGCGTAGTCTCCGCCGGCAGCGAGCGCCTCGCCGAGGCAGCGTTCGAGCAGCCGCTCGGTGAGGCCGAACTTATCGAAAAAATAGCGTTTATGACTGGGACTTTGGCTCGCGAGAGGGGAATCGGCGGGGTTGGTCATCGTGGATTCAGTTTACGCTGAACGGGCCTCTCCGGGAGGCTGGCGTCAAGCTCTGGATCGCGAACCCACCCCGGTGTCTCTCTTGATACGGGACCATCGCCGGTCTACCCCTTTTGGCGCGATCGTGCTACATTCAGGCCATGAAAAAGTTTTTCGCAGCTGCATTGCTTCTGATGGTGTTTGCAACTCCGGCGTTCGCCGCGAAGCACCAACACCGCCACCATGGCGCTCATCATCGCGTGGCGCAACGTCACCACGTCCACCACAAGGCCTAAGGCGCTGTTCGGCCCGAGGCAGCAATACCGCCGGGACCGAACCGCCCGGCGCGTCACTTCATTGTCTGCCGGCAGGCCCCTGCCGGGCAGTCCAGTCAGGTTCGCTTCAGGTTAGGTTTGTGGCGAGTTAGGTTTGTTTCATGCAAGCCCTGGATGACCTCCGCTATCCGATCGGCCGCTTTATCCCGCCCGCAACCAGCCTGGCCGGCACTCGTTCCGCACATATTGAAGCATTGCGCCAGTTGCCTGGGCGCCTGCGTGCGGCTGTGAACGGCCTGAGCGACGCGCAGATCGACACGCCTTATCGCGAAGGCGGCTGGACGGTGCGCCAGCTTGTGCACCACATCTTTGACAGCCACGCCAACAGCTACATCCGCTTCAAGCTCGCGCTCACTGAGGATTGGCCCACCATCAAGCCGTACGATGAAGCTGCCTGGGCCCGGCTGGCTGACAGCCGCGGACCGATCGACGGCTCGCTCACGCTGATCGATGGGTTGCATGGGCGCTGGGTGGCGCTGCTGGAATCCATGGCGGAAGAGGATTTCCAGAAGGGCTTCGTCCATCCTGAGAGGGGCCGGCAAAAGCTGGGCACAACGCTCGCGCTTTACGATTGGCATTCGCGCCACCACACGGCGCACATTACCGGGCTGCGCACGCGGCAGGGCTGGTAGGAATCGCGTGGCCGCTGAGGAAGCTCAAACACCGGCGCGACTGGCTCAAATGATTGAAGAGTATCTTGCGGAACACCCGGCAGCGGCGCTGCTTGAGGATGGCCGCGTTCTGTTTGACATGCGCACGGCACGCTACGCGGTGAGTGAGCAGCACGGGCGCTGCCTGCTGCAATTCTGGAGCGAAGAGCGCAACCTGATGCGCACGGTGGTGGAAGCGCAGGACCGCGCGCAGTGTCTGCGCCTGACCACGCGGCGTATGGGCGTGGCCAAGCCGCAGGCCCTGGAACTGGTGCCGACCAGCGACCGCCGCACGCCCACGGCCCGCGAGGCGGCGCGGCGCAGCTATCAGCGGCTTCTGGAGCGGGCGCTGACGCGGCGTTTCATCGGCGCCAAAGTGGACGGAATGCGCTCGGCGATGGACCTGGAGCACAGCTTTGGTCCGGCGTATGTGCGCGGGCGTTTGCTGCGCGGGACGGCTGCCGATGCGGTGATTGGGGTGGGTGAGGCCGAATCGGGCGCCATGGCCGACGGCGTGCTGACGCTGGGCATTCTGTGGCTGGACCATTGCCGGCAAAAAGGCGACGGGCGCAGGCATTTTGGTGGGCTCAAGGTGGTTGTGCCGGCCGGTGCGTGGCGGACAACGGCCGAGCGCATGGCCTGGCTGAACCATGCGGCTGCCGACTTTGAACTCTACACGCTGGACGAGCGCAGCGAAGAGCTTGCGCAGGTGGACTTTCGCGATACCGGCAATCTGCAGTCGCGGCTGGTGCATGCGTTCTCTGCCGATGCGGCCATTGAGCGCTGCGCGCCGGGAATCGCGCGGCTGATGGAACTGGTTCCGCCGTTGGCCAGGGCGCGCGTGGAGGTGAAGGCGAGTTCGCCGACCGAAGCCGGGCTGCTGCTGCATGGGCTTGAATTTGCGCGGGTGCGGCATGGCTTTGCGGCCCACTCGTTTGCGCCGCAGGACGAGATCAGCTTTGGCGCCGGCGCCAATGAGACTCCGCTGACCGAGGAGACTGAGGCCCTCGCCAGCGACCTGTTCAAGCGGCTCTTTTCAAGCCGGCGTCCTGACGGAGTGCACGCCGACGCGCTCTTCCGGCTGCAACCGGAGCACTGGCTGGAAGCGGAACTGCGCGCGGGCATCGCGGAATTGCTGCCTGGTCTGCGGCAGGATCTTATGTACTCGCAGGTGCCGGCGCTTTCAGTCGGTGATCGCGGGCTGCTGGACCTGTTGACGCTCGACCAGAACGGGCGGCTCACGGTGATCGAACTCAAAGCGGACGAGGATCTGCACCTGCCGCTGCAGGCTTTGGACTACTGGATCAGGGTGCGCGCGCTGAACGACGATCGCCAGCCGCTGGCGGGCAATGCGGGCGGGCGGGCGCTCTCGGCCTTTGAGCGCCAGGGATATTTTGCCGGGGTGGAGGTTTCTCCGCGGCCGCCGCGCCTGCTGCTGATTGGTCCGGCGCTGCGCATTCATCCGGCCAACGAGCCGGTGCTGCGCTATCTTTCGCCGCAAGTGGAGTGGGAGCTGATCGCCGTGAGCGAACACTGGCGGCGGGAGTTGAAGGTGGTGTTCAGGAAACGGTGCGCCACCTGCGGTGGGGCAGACGCTCGCGGGAGGCTCGCAGGGAGCTGATTATGGTGAGCGGGGATCGGCGGGTAGACGGGCCTCCGCTTCGCACGAAGCAGAGTGCTCGGAAGAGCTTCGAGAAGCCGAGATTCCGGTACAAATACCCTTTACGGTTGGCCGACGCCTGCCCAAGATTCAGGCTGAGTGCCAAGTGCCCTCGAAGGACAAATCCAGACAAAGCTTTTTGCTGCCTGAGCAAAAGCAACCATCTTTGGTGATCGGCACACTGGCAAGATATCTCCCAGGGTTGAGTTCCACCCTGGGAGAAGCCGCAGGCATGCATGGTAATCAACACGCAGTGCACGGGCCGTAGTCTAGAGCGGTTTCGATTCAAATGTTTCCATTTGAAGGTCATGCGAGGTGGCATTTTCTTGGGAAAAATGCCACTTGGCCTCAACCTTTCTGTAAAGAGCAGAATTGAAACCGCTGTAACCAGACTGAATGTTGGTGCAAATAAAGTCCGCCGCTATTTTCCCAAGAACATATCGGTCATCGAGTTGCAGATGAATTGTTTGCAGATTCAGCGTGGATGGGGACCCGATTTTTCCGCAAGGTCCGCCGCAGATCGACGCTCCAAGACTGTGTGCTTGGCTGGAATTGAAACATCACAATGGAAAACCGGGGCGAATCCCTTTCCCACTGGCAATGATTCCAGCAGGGAGGAATTCTTCTCGGTCGCAACCAATATCCGTGAAGGCGTATGCAGAGTCACACATGCTGCAAGAGTTGAAGCTTGAGCGTGGCTGTCACCAGGGATCTCTCCCAACTCGCCTCGACACGAGCCGCCCATCCTAACCGGGGAAAGGGAAATCATGAATCCACAAGATGCGATTGTCAACGGAGACCAGCAAGGGAGCGATAACGGGCAGGAACGAACCTTGCAAGACGAAGAATCTGGAAAACCCCTCGATGAGATTGGGGCTGGGGAATCCACGAGCTCTGTCGATATTGCTCATCACAGGACGTGTTGCTGTCAGTCCTGCTGGCCGAAAAACATCAACGCATACCTTTAGCGCAGGCTCGCGATGACGAGAAACTACCGCACAGGTCGCGTCAATGAGAACCAGTGCACGGATTGGACGCTGGCGGCCTTGCCTGGCATGCAAAGTCTGGAAACTCAAACCGCGACCCAACAGAAGCAAGAAATGAGCGTATCAGTTTGGACACAATCACCCTGACGTCTCCGTTGACAGATCCGGCCAAGAACGACGCCGAACACACCCGATTTCACGGCCAGGACTCGCTCTTCAAACGCAATCCCTCCAACCCGATTCTCAGCGGCAAGGACTGGCCTTATCCGGTCAACAGCGTCTTCAACGCCGGGGTGGTTCGTCTGGACGACGGAGACACGCTGCTGCTGTGTCGCGTCGAAGATCGGCGTGGCTTGTCGCACCTCTGCGCAGCCCGATCCGCGAATGGAATCGATGGCTGGCGGATTGATTCGCAGCCGACGCTGGAGGCGAATCCGCACGACTATCCAGAAGAAATCTGGGGCATCGAAGATCCGCGCATCACCTACGTGCCGGAGTTGAAGCAATATGCAGTGGTTTATACCGCCTTTGCCAGAGGGGGGCCCTGCGTGTCGCTGGCCATGACAAAGGACTTCAAGACCTTCGAGCGCTACGGCGTCATCATGACGCCGGAAGATAAGGACGCCGCCCTGCTGCCGCGCAGGATCGGAGGGCTCTGGGCGCTGGTGCATCGGCCAACCACATCGCTCGGCGCTCATATCTGGATCTCCTACTCGCCTGATCTTAGGAACTGGGGCGGACATCGCGTGATACTGGAAGCTCGCCGCGGCGGATGGTGGGACGCCAACAAGATCGGGCTTTGCTCTCCCTTCATCGAGACCGAAAAAGGCTGGCTGGCAATTTATCACGGCGTGCGCCAGACCGCCGCCGGCAGCATTTACCGTCTCGGTCTCGCTCTGTTCGACCTCAACAAGCCGGATGTGTGCCTGCAACGCGGAGACTGCTGGATCTTCAGCCCCGAGGCCGTATACGAGCGGAACGGAGATGTCCCCGAGGTCGTCTTTCCTTGCGGGCAGACCATTGGGGCCGACGGAGATACCATCAATCTCTACTACGGGGCCGGCGACTCCTGCATGGCGTCGGCAACTGGCAGCATTCGCACTCTCTTTTCCTGGCTCGACCACAACGCAAGCTGGGGCGACGACCCACATGTGCCATAGCTATCCAGATCAGCCCAACGCAGGCTTCGAGCAAAGCCATTGAAGAATCACTCCGGAAAAACGCCTTTTCTCGTCCGTAATTGGTGGATGGCCGGCCGCTCGAAAGGTGCCTTGTCGATGCGCCGGTGGAACGGCAACAATCTGGACAAACCGCGCGCTTCTGGTTCTGGCCTAAAGAGTCGAAATTCTGCCTGAAGACTGTTCGTCCTGGCCCAATATCCGTTCTGGTGGGGAGAGCTTCTTCAGGTGCTGAAGCCCGCGTTCATTCAAACGGTTCTGTTGCCGGGGATAAATCCCCGGCCTACCGCCCGAATGAGTCTTTCACCAAGATGTGAAGTTGTGCCCTTTCAAAACGGCTCACGCGTGATTCGTACCGCTTCAAAGCAGCTCATGCGTACGCGGCGCATTCCTTCAAGTCGGCGAGGAGCGCGTCCACGCGGGCCAGGTCCGTGTCCCACGAGAACATGATGCGGGCGGCGCCTCCGATGAAGGTGTAGAACTTCCAGCCGCGTGCGTGCAATGCGTCGAGGATCTTTTCCGAGGTGGTAAGGAAGACCGCATTGGCCTCCACCGGCGAACTGACGGTCACATTTGGAATTGCGGCGACACGTTCCGCGAAATACTGCGCGCAGTGGTTGGCGTGTTGCGCGTTGGTGAGCCATGCGCCGTTCTGCAACATGCCCACCCACGGCGCGGCCAGAAAGCGCATCTTGGAGGCGAGCTGCCCAGCCTGCTTGCAGCGGTAATCGAAATCGGTGGCCAGCGCGCGATCGAAGAACAGCACCGCCTCGCCGACGGCCATACCGTTCTTGGTGCCGCCGAAGCAGAGCACGTCCACGCCGCTCTTCCACGTGAGCTCGGCGGGCGTGCGGTTGAGACTCGCGCAGGCGTTGGCGAAGCGCGCTCCATCCATGTGCAGCAAAAGGCCGTGCGCCTTGCACGCGGCGGAGATGGCCTGGATCTCTTCAATCGTGTAGACGCGGCCGGTTTCCGTTGACTGCGTGATGGTGACCACGCGCGGTTTGGGATAGTGAATGTCCTGGCGCTTGGTGGCGAGTTCGTGAATGGAAGCGGGGGTGAGTTTGCCGTCGGCGGAGTGAGCCACCAGCAGCTTGGAGCCGTTGGAGAAAAACTCCGGCGCGCCGCATTCGTCGGTCTCGACGTGGGCCTGGTCGGCGCAGATGACTCCATGATAGGACTGGCAGAGCGAGGCCAGCGCAAGCGAGTTGGCCGCCGTGCCGTTGAAGACGAAGAACAGCTCAAGGTTGGTCTCAAACAGCTCGCGAAAGGCGTCGGCGGCGCGCGCGGTCCACGGGTCGTCGCCATAGGCCGTGGCGTGGCCATGATTGGCTTCCGCCATGGCTGCCCAGGCCTCGGGACAGATGCCTGAGTAGTTGTCGCTGGCGAATTGTTGAGCTAAATCCTCGGTGTTGTTCTCCATGGATGAATTCCTTCCCCGGTACCCGGCCCACAATGAAATTTTAACCGCTGGGGGAAATTGGCCTCCCACACTGCGCCCTGCTGCCCTTCAGTTAAAATAGTCTCAGTTGGATCGGTCTTGCCGTGCGCATTGAATGACGCTTGCCGGGTCCGGGCTGCATCCAATTGAACGAAAGGGCTGCAACATCCCCGTGGATGGGGGCTCTTCTGACCGAACGGCGCGCGCGCCGGAAGTGGCCTGAAGAATCAGCGCATCCACTGCAGACCGGATAGCTTTCAACATCTCCGTTCGGTGCCCGCAATTTGGGATTGGCTGGACTGAAGGCGGAATTGAGTGAACCTGATCCTTGATGAGTTGACGGCGGTCTCGCCGGAGACTGCGAGCAATTGCAGCCTCGAAAACTACCTTGCGCTTCCCGACCACACCATGGATGCGCGGATTGCCGCGGCGCGCGCTCAGCTGGGCGCGACTACCATCGTGCTCGGCCACCACTACCAGCGCGACGAGGTGATCCGCTTCGCCGACTTCACCGGCGACAGCTACAAGCTCTCCAAAATCGCCGCGGAGACCGACGCCAGGTACATTGTTTTTTGCGGCGTACACTTTATGGCCGAGAGCGCGGACGTGCTTGGGCGGGACGGCCAGCAGGTGATTTTGCCCGACCTGAACGCCGGCTGCTCCATGGCGGATATGGCGGAAATATCTCAAGTTGAAGCCTGCTGGGAAGCGCTTGAGCGGCTGGGGCTCACCGGCGAGACCATTCCGCTGACGTATATGAACTCGACCGCAGCCATCAAGGCTTTTTGCGGCGAGCGCGGGGGCCTGGTCTGCACCTCGTCGAATGCGCGGGCGGCGTTTGAATGGGCCTTTGCGCGGGGAAAGCGAATCCTCTTCCTGCCCGACCAGCACCTGGGCCGCAACACGGGGTTCGCCATGGGAATTCCGCTGGACGAGATGGCCGTGTGGGATCCTTGGGCGGTTCAAATTGGGCAGGGCCACGGCGGACAGACAAAAGAAAAGCTCGCGGCCAGCCGCGTTGTGTTGTGGAAGGGTCACTGCGCCGTGCATCAGCGCTTTCTGCCCAGCCATGTGGACCAGGTGCGCGCCAAGTATCCCGGCATCCAGGTGATTGTGCACCCCGAATGCCGCTGGGAGGTTTGCCAGAAGGCCGACGCGCTGGGCTCAACCGAGCGCCTGATCAAGATTGTCGAGGACGCGCCGGCAGGATCGATGTTCGCCATCGGCACTGAGATTCATCTGGTCAATCGCCTGGCAAAACGCTTCGCCGAAGAGGGCAAGCGCATCATCACGCTCGACGACACCGGCTGCCTGTGCACCACCATGTACCGCATCAGCCCGCACCACCTGGCGTGGGCGCTTGAAAACCTGGTGGAAGGCCGCGTGGTGAATCAGATCAAGGTGAGGAAAAGCGTGAAACAGTGGGCGAAAGTGGCGCTGGATCGGATGCTGGAAGTGCGGGGAATAGGGAACAGGGAATAGGGAACAGGGAACAGAAAGCGGACCTTACCGAATTCTCAAGTGCGTTTCTTCGGCCAGCGCTCGGTGTGGGCGCCGCGAATCACCAGACCGCTTTCGTTTTTGCAGGTTTCTTCCGGCTTGGCTCCGCATTTGGGGTTCGGACGGTCAAAGGGCATATTCTCCATGCAGAGATTCTGCGTCGAAGATTGGGAGTTTGGGGCGGCGTGAAGTCGTCGGCGCTTTTTCTGTTCCCTATTCCCTGATCCCTGTTCCCTGCATTTGTCGTATCCTAGCAACAGGGCATTTCCTCATGAAGACATTTACTCTCGACGAAGCGCAATCCCTTCTCCCGGTGCTCGAATCGCTGCTCAAGCGCGCGATTGAGGGCAAACAGGCCGCGGAAGAGGTGGAGGGCGCTCTGTCTGACCTGGCGCGGCGCATCTATCTCTCCGGCGGCATGAGGGTGGACGTGGCCAAGGTAGCCAAGCAACGCGCGGAGATTGAGACGCACCTGAAACGGGTGCGCGAGAGCATTGCCGAGATCGACTCGATCGGCGTGCAGGTGAAGGACTTTGAGGCGGGGCTGCTGGATTTTCCCTGCCGGATGGACGACCAGGTGGTGCTGCTCTGCTGGCGCATGGGCGAGACGACGATTGAGCACTGGCACACGATGGAGTCGGGCTTCCAGGGCCGTCAGCCGGTGGATGAGCGCTTCCGGCGGCGGACGAATTCGGGTGGCCGGCCGAACTGAAAAGCAGCTTTTAGCTACCAGTGCCCTGTCCTTGAAATTCGTAGCATAAATCCCGAAGTGCAAACGCAGATCCTTCGACTCACCACCCCCAAACTCCACCCCACAGACGAAGACCTGTCTGCGGGGACCCCGGAAACTGAAAAACGTTTGGGGCCCCTTTCGCTCAGGATGACAGGTCATTTTATGTTATGGACTTTAGGGACAGGACACTAGTACTACTGTGTTATAACCGTCTGACGCCGCAGAACGGGCATTGGCAGAGCTGGCGGAGTAGGGAGCGGGCCAGGATGATGCGTAAGGTGGCGATGGAGTGTGGGTTATGCCTTTCCG
>Ga0302268_1001565_pt1 | contig 12080 bp, 7 predicted proteins | sample III_Bog_E2_1_FD_194554 | JGI IMG/M metagenome (GOLD analysis project Ga0302268, IMG submission 194554) | Peat permafrost microbial communities from Stordalen Mire near Abisko, Sweden - III_Bog_E2_1 | ecosystem: Environmental > Terrestrial > Soil > Wetlands > Peat | place: Sweden: Abisko...
GTTTAGCCTGCATCTGCAAGTATTATTCTTTAGCAATCTGATGATATATCTCTTTCCTAAATTATTAATCATTCATTTAATCAAATATATTGAAATGGCTCTCAAGATTCTTCTAACGCTTTTGCTCATAAATTTGTCGTATTCTATCAAGGCGGCACCAAACAATGTTTATACGACATTTACAGCATACTATCCTGATAGTAATCTTGGAGGAAAGAAGATATTTATCCGAGGAGATAGTTGTAATTTAACTTGGAACAAGGGAATTGAACTTAATCATACATCCTCCAATGAATGGATGACTGCTCTGATGTGCCCAGAAGATGTAGTCATCAGTATTAAACTTTTGCTTAATGATACCACATGGATGTTTGGAAAAAACTAAGTTTTTAAAGGGGGAGTTAAAGGAGTGACGATATATCCAAGTTTCAAACCAGCTGCGAATAAAATTGTGGACAAAGCTAATGTCATTTCTAAGATTTTAGGCAATAGTAGAAAATGCAGTATTTACTATCCTCCTTCCTTTTTTGATAACACTTTCAAGAAATATGAAGTCCTACTCCTCCATGATGGGCAGAATTTATTTGATCCAAGTCAAGCAGCCTTTGGAACTGCTTGGTTAGTTCAAAACACTATTAACGAACAAGCATCTCAAGGAACTATGAGGGAGATTGTGGTGGTTGGTATATGGAATACTGCTGATCGAATGAACTAATACACTTATTCTTATGATCCTAGTGAAAAGGTTGGTGGAAAAGGTGACAAATATATTGACTTCATTGAGAAATAGCTAATTCCAATAATTGAGGGTGATTGGCTTAAAAATCGTACTGCTGGACAATATGGAATTGGTGGTAGCAGTTTGGGAGGGCTTATCAGTTGCTATGCAGCATACACTCGACCGTCTATATTTGTAAAATCAATTTGCATGAGTTCTAGCTTTTGGTGGAATAGTTAAGATTTTGACAAAAAAATCTTATCCACTCAAAAGTTATGGAATGGAGTACAGTTTTATGTTGATTCTGGGGACAGCGGACCAAGCAGTGATGGCAAAAATCAAACAATTACAGTATACCAGCATCTGAATTCAATTGGGTATAAAGTTAACTCAAGCCTGTTTTATTATTTAGATAAAGGAGGACAGCACAGCGAAGCTTATTGGGGAAAAAGGTTCCATTTTCCTGTAGTATATCTCTATCCATGATTTCTACAAATTAATGTTTAACTCTTTATACAATATGAAAAATTATATTTTTCAAGAATTTTCTTTAATTCGTTATTAATAAATAAAAATACCTCCAATTTAAAGTAGAAATGCTCAAGGAATTATATTATTTAATCATTAACACAAAAAATAAAGAATTATTGATCAAACTAAACCAAATAAGGACGGGTTAGGATTATGTGAGAATCATGAGGCTTGCTAAAGAAAGCAATACACTTAATTTTATTGAAGATACTCCTAATTTGGTTATTGATTACACTTCATAACCATTTTTTTACACCTAGTTTTGGTAATTATATACACTACGTAATCTAGCAATTACGACTAACTTTTTCAATTGTTACACTAGATCATACAGACAAAAACATCTCATTGTATCAATAGTGACGCTATTTTATAGCATTCTTACAGCTGTTTAAGTTCATTTTTTACTCTATTTTTTATATTTTGTACTTCTTTCTTTATTATATCGTTACTCTAAATATTTCATAAGATACGCCTAATTCTTTTTAATGTTACTCTATATTGATATGATGATACGACTAATTCAGCAAGGAGTTACCCTTAATCATACTATTGGTACCACTTTGTTATTTAATCATAACTCTTGATTATTATTCCAGGAATACTGCTGATTTTATTTTTAAATTACACTTAATCGAAGTATTAATACGTCTGATTGTATTTGAAGGATAACGCTATTCTATTAAAATGAATACTGCTAATTTATTGAATTAAAACTCTAAAATGATAGTTTTAATACGGCTGATTTGATGATATTTTACCCTCATTATTAAACTTTGCTACTTCTGATTTTATAATCTATTACTCTCAATTAATTTTTAAATAACATCTAAATTATATTCATTTTACCCTCAATTAATGTGTTATTACGACTATTTTATTTCATACTTACCCTTTATCAAATTTGAAATACGGCTATTTTGCATAAAAAGTACGCTTGATAATTTATAATGATACAGCTGATTGTATTTTTAATTACCCTAAGTATACTTATTTGTGCGCCTTATTTATTATTGAGTTACCCTAAGTCAACACAATCGATACGCCTAATTGTATTAAAATAAACACTAGGGTTAATTTAAATAATACGTCTAATTTATTATTGTTTTACTCTCCATTAATGATTTTTTTACATCTAATTCAAAGATGAATTACGCTATATTATTTAATTTATACATCTGAATATCTGAATAATTACTCTGGATAATGTCTGTATTTGTAAAAAATTACTTAATTCTGCATTGGAGTGATATTTACAAACGATTTTGGCGGATTGTCCGAGACCCAAAAGGCAGATAAGCACAACAATAAGGATGTTCATGTTCATGTCTGAGCTCAAGAAGAATAATAAATTACTCTTGGCAGTCTTATTAGTATGATCTATGCATGAAATATCATATGGGTTTCTTCTTCAACATAATTGTATAATTAATTAATGGAAGTGAGAGATCTTCTCAATTTCTTTCATTTTTTATATAAAAGCGTTGAGTTATTAACATTTTATGGAGAGGTTTTTCTTCATTTTTATTGCTTACTGTTAGATATTCGGCTTAATACCTCTTTTGTTGCAGTTATGAGAAAATAAATAGGCAAATTGTTGTGCTAAAGAGAATTTAGTATGATTTTGGCACTACTGCTGATTCATAATAAACAAATTATGCTTAATTGTAGTATTAATCGCTTAATCAAATCCACTTTTGTCCAATGTAAACTTCAAATAAATGCCAAACTCATAAACAAGATTATTCTTTTAATGACCACTAAAAAGAGCATAGAGATTGAACAAACAAAATTTATGAAGATAATATTTTCCAATATAAGATAGATTCCTTTCATTGCTATAATATCTCATTTGATCTTTTTTGATTAATAAAAATCGTTTAATTTCAAGATGAGTTTTAGCATGCTCTATAAATGCAGTAAAACTTATACTAAAACCTCATTGATTACTAAATATATTTTACCTCATATATATTTGATTGATGAATTTTATCAAACATTATCTAATGAATAAATACAGTCATTATAGTTCCTTTTATAAGTAAAATAATTTAAATTTCAATGAGCTCCTCAATTCAGTGGAACCAACTAATAACTCTCGAAGAGCATAATAAAAATTATGAACCAAATGAAGAAGGTATTGCATTCACTATAAATAGAGGTGAAACAGTATGCTTAATTTCTAGGGTTTGTACTTCCAAAACATAACAAATATTTATATCTCGCAAGGGAAGGACTTAAAGCTCCTCTTCCCCCTTTTTGGTAGCCATGCGAAGATGCAGATAACAATTTATATTTTCGCAACAGAAAGACTCGCAAAATTACCGAAGATAATCCTCTTGATGACTTGTACCTACAAAAGGCAAGAGAGTTAATTCAATTGTAGAAAATGTAATATGTATAAGCCATAAATGAAGTGAGTGCAGTCAACGAGAGCAGTGGTTTACTCCACAGCAAGATGCAGTTATCTTCGGCAAGACTTAGTGGTAAATAGAATCAGGAGAATCAATCTTTGGTGCAGCCTCAAGTGCTAAAAAATCACATTACCGAGTAAAGCCAATACTCAGAGAGTGAGTCTAATGCAATGATGTAATCAAGAAGATAAAAGATGGAAACTGAAACTAAAAATATGCCTGATGAGAATAAAAAAATAGTAGACCTCAAGAAAAAAATTGAAAAATTTGTACCAAAAAGAGAATAGCTAATCATAAATATAGAAAACTCGTTGTAAGGTCATGGAAATATTATGGATTTGGAAAAGGTAGATAAATTGGTAAAACTAAGATTGCAGGTCGAGCAAAGAAGATAAACTTTAAAACAGCTTATTCAATAGAAAAAACGTTTGCAAAGTATTGCAGACTAAACAAGACTAAAGATTAAGCTCCTTCCTTATTAATGATAAATGAAGAATTTGTGATATTGTTAACTATTTTATTATCTCTTTATCGTCTTCAATCATATTCCCATATGAATCACGGGTATCAATATAAATTTCTTCTAATCGGTGACAGTCGTGTTGGTAAATCCTCTCTGGTTCGGAGGTTTGCTGATGACTCCTTCGAGCAGTCGTACCTCGCCACTATTGGAGTTGATTTCAAAATTAAGTATGTTTTTTTTTATGAAGAAACATAGAATTTGACAATAATTCGGTAAAGCTGCAGATTTGGGATGCTGCTGGACAGGAACGGTACCGCGCTATTACAAGTGCTTACTACAAAAACGCGCAAGGAATTATGATCGTCTTCGACTTGGGCTTCAAGAAAACGCTGGAGAACGTAGAACGGTTTTGGCTCGACGAAATCAAAAGATACGCAGAAAAAGACGCGCAGATTATCATTGTTGGTAATAAGGCAGACTAAAGTGAGGTTGAGGCGTAGTAGGACGAGTTGTCCACTTTCTCCCTAAAGCATAGCATCTCTTGTATGAGGGTCAGTGCTAAAACAGGTGAAGGAGTGACTAAGGCCTTTGAATAATTGTGCAGAAGATGCATTAAGACTTTTAAGACTTTTGAAAAGCAGTGAACAAATTAAAAAAAATAAAGATTATCTCTCCTTAATTTGGTAATAATATTAGACTATGGATATAAAAAAAATTTCATGAATTTAAGATAAAAAAGAGCATTTGATGATGAATTTATGAAAGATATAATTTAGCTTCACCTTAAAACTTTGCAATTCACTGTCTTGTTTTATTCAAATTTTTTTACTAAGACCTTTATACAATTTTGTCAGGATTTATTACGACTTTTGAAATATTTTTGTATTATTTGAATATGACTTAAATACTCAGCAAGATAAGGTAGCTTATGACGGCTCGAGGATGGGCAATCTACGTCCTCCCTCATACTGATGAACACCAGAGTGAGTATCTCTGCTAAGACGATGAACGAGTTAAATTCATCAGTGGATTCTCCGGATCTAATGCCATTATAGTCATTTCACAAACTGAAGCTTTGCTCTGGACTGATGGTCGTTATTTTTTGCAAGCTTAACAGGAGCTTTACCCTACATGGACAATGAAAAAAATGCTTGCAAAAGAGAAGAAATGGTTTGAACACATCGTGGAATTTTATCCGAAGGGCACAAAAATAGGCGTTGACCCGCGTCTTTTATCTGCATGTAAATTACTTTCTATTTAGAGACTGGCATTTTGAGAAGTAAATTCTTGGCGGACAATGGATTTATTCTTGAGTTATCTATTGAGAATCTAGCGGAGATAGTCTGGTAGAGTAAGCCAAAACCTCCAAAACCCGAAATATACAGTCATTAATAGTGGGCTGGTAAAAGTATAAGTGAAAAGGTGAACTGGGTGAGATAAAAAATCAATTAAAAAAAGGGAAATGCTGCCATCTTCAATGATCTTTCGGAAATTGCTTGGATTCTCAATCTAAGGTCAAGTGAAATACCATGCAATCCCTTTTTCAAATCCACTCTTATCATTAGAAAGTAAGGTGGTTCTCTCTATCTTCCCAAAGGTCATCCCTCCATAAATAGTTAATTAGTTCAAAAGCATCTTGCGATTGAGAATATTAAACTTTAGGAGTACTTGCCTGTGTTTGAATAAAAATCTCTTATCACAAAAGGAAATTTAAATTTTTACATTTATAATGTCATTAAAGATAAAGAGCCAATATAATGGGAAGGAATTGGATTATAGAGGGCAGTAAGAACAGAGAAAGAAATTCAGGGATTTACACGATCTCATATTGTTGATGGTGTCGCTATGTGCAAATTTTGGGCATGGCGATCGCACCTGGACGAAGTTGATGAATATGAGGCCGCTTTATACGTCAATGCTCGTAGATATGAACAATAATATAATAAAGGTTTAAGTTTCCCAACCATTAGTTGTGGTGGACCAAATGCTGCTATCATTCATTATTAGCCTACTGAAGAAATTCACTCCATGATTACCAAAGACATGATACATCTGGTTGATTCAGGAGGACAATATCTCGATGGAACCACTGATTGCACAAGAACCTATCATTTTGGCAAGCCCACTCCATAAGAGAAAAATGCCTTTACTAGAGTTTTACTGGGTAATTTAGATGTAGAGAGATTACGCTGGCCTGTCGGAATTCTTTCTGGAGGGGATATCGATGTACTAGCAAGGAGACACCTCTGGGAGAAGGGAATGGACTATCAACACGGCACTGGTCATGGAGTTGGCCATTTTTTGGGAGTGCATGAAGGACCTATGGGTATTTATCATTCTCATTCGACCAAATTCAAAACAGGAATGGTTGTTACAAACGAGCCCGGCTATTATGAACCTGGAAAGTTTGGTATTCGCATTGAAAACCTTCTACTAGTTTGTGAAAAAGACGGATTCAACTGGTTTGAAAATCTTACATTGTGTCCGTATGATAAAAATTTGATTGACTTTGATCTAGTGACCAAAGATGACATCAAGTTTATTAATGCTTATCATCAGAGAGTTTGGGAAACGCTGTCGCCCAGATTAGAGGGAGATGAAGTGAGCTTGACATGGCTGAAACAAGCAACATCTCCAATATGATTAAATTCTGAAAAATTATCATCTTAATGAATTATTTTGTATTTATCAATTTAAATAATAATAGAGAGAAACATTAAATTTGGCAATATTTATCTCGCATTTAAAATCTGATTATCATAAGCTCGCTATTGTTATAATTTAATTATATTGTTTTTTTAATAATTTGCTTTTTTCATCATTTACATCATTTAATCGTTCAATTTCAATTCGATTAAATATTGAACTAAACTCCATCTTTATTTCTAAAAAATTGTTTCTTACTACGATTCCTTTAAAAAAGATAAAATCTAACCATATGTTTTTCTTCTATGATTTGAAAGCTTATAATCAACGATAATCACATTATAAAAATACAAAACTTTCTAAAAAACAAAATTTATTATAAAAAACTTGGCGAAGCTAATTTTTCCTCATTTTGATAAAAAAATGCCTTACATTATTTTACCAATGGTTATGGACTGGAAATTATGACTAAAAAGGTAATGATAGCAATAAATATTATAGAAGATTATGCAAACAAAAATCCTTACGAGTAATAAGACCTTCAATGAGCTTTCGGAAGCCCTCAATTATCCTTAACTTTCATATCGCACAGATCAAATGAGTTCAAATGCCTATACTGTACAACCAATTCATCATTCTATTCCTCCATATCTCTCAAATCCTGTTGGATTTGATTCCTCTCAAAATTATAAATCAAAAACCATCGACCATCATAATTTTACTGATAATTCGTTTCTAGAAAATGTCATTTCTGCAACTTCATAAAAAGAAAAAATCGTCAAAGACCCATCTTATAGCATATTTCGCAAGCTAGAAAAAGAGCCTTTTAATCTTCAGAATATGAATTAAATTAGCAGAAATTAAATGGACTTAAAACCAGCTCGAACTGAAAGAAGAAATAAACCTTCCAAAACTGTTTTTTTAAGCAACTTTCCTTATAAATAGGAAGTATGTGAACCGACAATAAAGAGCTATCTCAGATAAACAGTTTCCAATGCTAATCACTGGCAAAAAAAGCATTCATTTGTTTCCTCTAGCTTGATAAACTAAAATAAGGAAATAATTCTTGAAAAATTAAAAACAAATCTTAGTTGCAGGCATCATCGGTCAATGATTTAATCCTAAGCTAAATCGCCATACTCAAGAGAGGAAAATGAAAAACATCATAGCTATTATGATCTTTAAAATCAAAACTAAAATTATAATAATAAGGACATCGACTCACATGATATATCAAGAACAGATAAGAATAATTTCAAATCTCAAAATTATCGTTAAGGATCATTAACAGATCGTCCATAAATTTCAAACGGGCACTCTTTTATTGGGAAGGAAAAATTGATGAGGCACACTGGTTCAAGTTAATTCTTTCATTAACTACCCACCATAAAAAAACCGAGCATATTTTCGAGGGTTAAAGAAATTTCTCATGAATTGAATATCGAAGATTTTTCACTTGGCGAATGTAGGGGAGAAGGTCGGTTTGGTAAATTTTTTCAAGCCATTCACAAAAAGACAGGAATGCTAGTGGGTATAAAAAAAGTTGTGAAGTAATCAGTCCGTCTGATGCTGGATCAGTTCATTCAATAAATCAAATTAAGTTTATTTGTTGATCATCCGAACATTGTTAAAATGTACGGTTTTTTTCATGATTAGACAAGTTTTTATATTCTGATGGAGTACATGGAAGAGGGTTCACTCTATAAAGTAATTAAATAAAATAAAAAACTTGATGAGGAGGAGGCAGCAATTAAATTAAAATAAATTTGTGAGGGAATTAACTATCTTCACGAGAATGATATCCTGCATAGAGATATTAAACCTGAGAATATTGTGATTACAAATGTACAAGTATAGTTATTTAGGATGTTTGCAAAATTTGCGACTTGGGATGGGCTACCTATAGTAAGGATAGGAGAAGTACTTACTGTGGAACGTTAGATTACCTATGTCCATAGATATTGTAAGGCTAATCTTATGATAATTTTGTGGATATTTGGGCAGTTGGGGTCTTGGCTTTCTAAATGCTAGTTGGCAAGGCGCCTTTCTACCACATCAGTCGTCAATAGACAATGAACAATATAATGAACGTACATATATCCCTATCCTAGTGTGATTTCTCGTTTCCTTCATAAATATCGTTAAATGCCAAATCATTCATTACGAAGATTCTCCAAAAGAGTCCAGACCAGCGATTTACAATTGACTGCTTACTCCAGCACAGCTTTCTCGTTGACGTAAGCCTCGTATGAATGAATGTGATAATACCGTTTTTAGGCAATTTAATATTCTGGATTATTTTAATTTTTCATAGACTTAAAGAACTAATGCAGGCAATATTTTATTATTTATTATCTTTGATATTTATCTAGAGTGAATAATAATATCAATATCTACAGCCACTCATCAATGAAATTTAAGAGATTTATCCTCAAAAACTATCCTAGCAAAAATTTTCCTCAGGATTTATCCTGCTTCGAGCTCGTATAAAGTGAAATAAACGAAGCGGAGAGTCTTCCAGAGGGGAAAACTTTGATCAAGATGTTCTATATCTCCCTTGATCCTGTACTGAGAACTTGGATTTCAGGGGCTCGCTCCTATCTCGAACCAGTACGACCGAATTCAGGTATTCCTGGCTTTGGCATCGCTAAAATAATCAAAATAAATCAACCTCAAAATGCCCCAATTGTTTACGAATTAGGAGATTGGGTGATTGGCATGTTTGAATGGTCGGAGTATATGCTAATTCATTGTTCTAAATTCCAGCGGCTGCCAGTTGTAATTAGCCCCTAATATTAGGACTTGGGAGATGATATGTATAAATACCTCAGTGTCTACGGTCCGACTGGGCTGACTTCTTATATTTCAATCAAGCGATAGATCGAGCCTTTCCAGATGTGGAGCAAAGCTCTAAAGAGGAATAAATCTAAATAATAGCTAAACATTGTAGTCTCCTCAGTGGCTGGAGGAGTTGGCACGACAGTGACTCAATACTTGCATAAAATGGGCTACAAGAACATTTATGGAATTGCAGGCAGTGATAATAAATGTATGTTTGCCCAATCGATAGGCTGCAAAAAGTCTATCAATTATAAGAAGTATTAAAACAAAGGGGAGTTTAATCATCGTTTATTCGAGAAAGACCTTGAGGAGATGATGAATGGAGAAGGGGCTGATATTTTCTATGATAATGTGGGCGAGGACATGCTGAGTTCAATGCTAAATGTAATGGCTTCACACTCAAAGATAATTATGTGTGGAGCCTTAGCCACCTACAATAACTGGAACTAAAAATCAGGAATAAAAAATATCTAAAATATAATTTCGAAGTCAATTCAAATGAAAGGAATTCTCTATTTCCACTAAAATTTGCATACTAAGCATCAAATGTTTTCGTAAATGATTGCTTTAGATATTAAAGGAGCAGAAGTCATTATTTCAGGCATGGAAACACTTCCTTAAACTTATAAACAGATGATATAGGGAAAATTTATTGGAAAACCTATCGTACATTTTTCATGATGTACTTAATTAACAAAAATAAAGTTATCCTTATATTGATAACGACTTATGATTAACTAATTAATATACTAAATTAAAATTTATTTGCTTATTGATTATAATTTTTAAGCAACAACTCATGATGATTATATAGATAAGCAAGGTATGACTCATTAATAAAATACTTATAATAATCTACCAAAAAAGAATATTTAGATATAATAATTTTAGACATATCTCATCAATAAAATTGCCCCCTTCTTCCTCTTTGCGCCCTTTGAGTCGTCTGTGTAAAACTTTGATTTGACAAAATATTTTCCCTTTGCCTACGGCTTATATTATTTATAGTCAGATCAGTCTCTTCTTCATCATCAAAAATATCTTTAAAGTTCCAGGGCATTTAATTTAGCATATCTCCAATCTTTGATATTGTAATTCTGCCAAAAAAATCCGTGAATGGATGATCACCTTTTTGAAAATTGTCGATTATGGTATATTTAGGCCAATAGGCAGCAATATAATTGAGCTGCTATGAAATATACTTCTTCTAATCTGTTAGTCTCAAGAGCAAATTACGGCCCACAATTCTATAAAGAGCTCTCTTAAAATCTTTATAGGGAGGAATTTCAGGTTCTCTGTTTTATTTTTTCATTAATCTAATCAGATCCATAAACTCTTATTTTTCAAGTTTTTACATTGGCTTTTTGTAGCTACTATCAAGCAGAGTCTCTATTTTTTCAAAAGTCAGATACTAGATCATTTCGTAAAAATCTACCAAATTCTTTAATTGGAGGGATTGAATGGGTTCCTCCAAAATTTATTTGGCCATTCCCTTAATTTTATGTTCATTGACAAAATTTCTAATAGTCATTTAATTGATATTGGATAGATTTTTAAAATTTTTAAAATTTTTAAAAAAGATAACAATATTTTATAATGATCTTTGAATTCCGTTGATTATTTTATAAAAGGTTTATGGTTATTCTTTCAAATTTTTAATGTATTAGATAACTTTGGGCTTTACTGCAGTCTGTTCCAAAGTATATTGCTATTGATTATCTCTTATTTCAGTGATGAAATGACTTTGTTCTCCAATATAACTAATGTAGCAGAATTTTTCAGTATCAGAAATTAAGTATTTGCATCCATATAGTTATTTTATAATCATAGACTGTATTTGGTCAAAAGCATAGTAAGAATTTGAGATACCATAACCAACAGAAAAAGAAGAATAAGTTTGAATATTTTTTTTTAGAGCTTCAATGGGAAAATATAGCATCTTTGCTTATTTGTCAAGAAGTGTGGGATTCAGTTTAATTGAACTAAACAATTTTATATTTGCTTTTTAAGAATATGCTATCTTCACATTATTTTCTACTATTCGACAGATGTCATTATAATCATTAGCAGAGATTTGAATGAAGGCTATAAGCTTTCTTCCTTCGATATTATCCAAGTGCTCTTTATCAAGAAGGAAGTTTTTTAGCGGAGAATTTTTATCAATCTTTTATAATGGCCCAAATCCATGACATTAATGTCTTAACTAATATTTTTATTCAGCTAGTTTATTCCAAGATCTTATAAAATTCTTCATTTCAGTTTCAATTTTTTTTTTTTCATTTTCATTGGATTTAAAGTTCTCTATTATTATTTCGTATAAAGGTCTTTTACCTTCTTCTCTTGTAATTTGAAGATTAAAAAAATTCCAAATTTTTGTAATAAAAGTATAAATATTTTTAAAATGTATTAACTTCTCGGAAATAATGTCGTTATTTGTTAAATATGAGAGAATTGGATAATTTTTGGC
>Ga0302268_1001566_pt1 | contig 12077 bp, 9 predicted proteins | sample III_Bog_E2_1_FD_194554 | JGI IMG/M metagenome (GOLD analysis project Ga0302268, IMG submission 194554) | Peat permafrost microbial communities from Stordalen Mire near Abisko, Sweden - III_Bog_E2_1 | ecosystem: Environmental > Terrestrial > Soil > Wetlands > Peat | place: Sweden: Abisko...
TATTTAAACATATTGTATGTTCTTATATTTAGTCTTACTTATTGAATAATATTTTTTTTAATATTACCAAAGATAGAATTAGCTGTAGTTGGTCAAAAATACAAACTTTTTCCATTAACAATTCTAATATAATTTAGGGGAGACTGAAATGGTGGACGAGAGAGGGTTTTATGCTATGAAATTAAATTGGAAAAGAGCATTGTAACTTTGCATGGGTAAATTCATAATTATTTAGATAGAAATTAAATTGAAAATACGAAGTACATTCGACAACTCTGCAATAAGTCTTTCTATTCTGCAAAAATTATTTTTGATGCTAAATTATCAATAATTATCCTATGAAGATAGAATAATTAAATTCATCATCTTTAAATTAAAAAAATTACGATTAAAAAAAATTCAATATTGAACTATTTAATGCTAAAATATATTGAGATCTTAATTTAATTTATAAAATAAAATAGAAAAATTGTTTTATTAGCATTTAATTTTAGCTAAAATCACTAACTTTTCTATTATTGGAGAATATTTTCATTGCCTCCATTACATCCACAAGCCTTGGCTGCATCATTCGCAAAGTGATTGTAATTCCATCCAAAATACCCATAAAGTTCTTCTGCAGCATTAAAATTTTAAGTTGGATCACACTTAGATTTTTAGTCTTAAGAGCCTATAGTAGTTAGTCTCATGACTCCTATGTAACCCGTATGGCTAGAATTAGCTGCAGTAGTAAAATGTGCATTTCCATTAGATAGACGAGTAACAATGCATTTGCAGCAATTTAAATTCCATTTAGCTGACTGAAAGCAAAAATCTTAAATAGATACATAAAGTGGAGTTTAACCACAGGGACAGTATGAACAGGTTTGGTCAGGGCAATTACCTCCACAAGTTGAATCTGCTAGAATAGAATGAGCAGCCAATAAAACAACAAGGATGAATAAAAGATGTTTCTCCATAGATATCTATATAATTGTTGTTGAAAAGTACAAAGAAAGATAAAATAACTTTATAAAATAGAAACTATTTTTCTCACTTCTTTTAAAATTTAAATGTTTTGTGACCATATTTCCATTGATATAACGCTTCACTGAAGTAATATTTTTATTTTTGAGGAATAAAGTAAAACAAATATAGCTTTTTTTTGATGATAACGTTGATTCACGAATCATAAAAGACATCAGATATCGAAGTAAAACTTTGTATATAAAAGCCGGCTGATTTTATATAATTTTGGCTGATAAAAACAACTCCAAATAAATAATTAAAATGTAGTTTAGAATATAATCTATGCAAAGAGATGGTGTCATTAAATAAATTATTTAAAAGCATTAATTTTATACTTCGTGAATTTCGATGAAACTAAATAGTATATTTTTGCGACGACAATAATAATTATAGAGAGCCAAAGATATTTATTTCACAAATTTATCTGCTTCTTCTCATAGCTGTAAAGAAGCTGATGTAAAATTCACAATTTCTGAGAAAGACACTGAGGATAAACTCTATTAGGTTGGAATATATGAAATTAATAAATTGAGTAATGAAATCCTTAATGATCATAAAAATTAGCAATTCCTATGAATAATTATATTACTCATCTTTGATAAATTGAAATATTTACCATAAATCTAATTAATTAAATTTTTAATTCTGAATAATATTTAATATAGATGCTTGTTATCCATAAATATACAAGATCATTTCCATTGACGATGTTTTTTCAAAACAGATCATTTGCTTTTTTTCCACCCAAAACGATAAAAAAATAAGCAAAAATCGGAAAAAAATCGACGAAATAATTACCTGTAAAGCCATCGATTGTCATGGAAGGAATAACCTCCCAAAATATAGATCTAAATGTTATAGTTAATACTGAACAAGAGAAAATCAAAGGAGAAACTTATCCTGGAAAAAAGGATATTTATAAAAATGGAAGTTTTAAAAATTAGGAAATCAATGTAGAAAGTAAGATCGTAATAATGAGAGTCAATGATAATTTGAGTCATAAAAATAAAGAGACTAAAAATAGTATCAGTGTATAAACTGACCATGTCTTAGATCAAGTTAGCGTTAGAGGCAATGATCCATAAAATAATTAAAGTATTTAATCTGCTTTCTTTGGAAAGAAGGTGGGAAAAAGTAAAACAAAAATAGAAAAAAAATCGAAGAAGTAGTTGTCTGTCAAAAAATAGATATCTAAGAAACGTCTAAAAAGTTTGGAAGATACGCAAAATTAAAAACCAACCCCTTTTCTTAAATCTACTAAGAAGAAAATAAATGAAAAATATAATAATGAATTAAAAGATATTAAAAGCGCCATCATCTTCAAGGATTAGATTTCCATAGATAAGGTTCTTCAATAAAAAATAGAACCTCTTTAAAAACTAAGTTAACTGTCAGCTATTATGATTGAATTAGCAACAGAAGCAACAAACTGTTTCATTACTTCTATTTAATTATGTACAGTTGATTTTATGCAGCTTAGAGATTAATGAATCTTCAGATTATATTAAATAAATATATGAATATAATCATGGAAGGCAAGTTAGTAGAGGATATAGAAGGACTTTTAAATTATATTGACTTTTTAAAAACCCTCGCATTTCTCAAAATGCAATAATCATAGATCAATTTAATTAATGAAGAGATTGATAAATTCATGTAAAGAAGAAAAAATAAAAAAATAATGAAAAGACTTATCATCGCTCTTTTGTAGGAGAAAAATACTTCGAATTCAATAAAAATCAGATCAGTATGTCTCATGAGATATATGTCTTCGGATGAAAGAGATCAATATCTGTAAAAGTAATTTTCTATCTAATTAGAATCGTTCCTTTAGTAAAATATTTTAAGAAAGCAAACATCCTTATCCTTATTTACGAGCAATATAAATATAAATATATTTACAGTTACCAATTACTAAACTAAATTTACAATAATGAAGATTTTATTAATATCAATGATATTAACAGCAGCTATTTGAAAATGTTATTCATTGATAAAATGAAAGGCCACTTTCTGCCAAGTTAATAAGTGCTGTATAAAATGCTTGATGAAATTTAATGGTAAAAAGATTAGCCTGAGTCAGTTGATTTCGAAAAATTATTTAAGATTATTCGATCTCAATACTTTTTTATATCATCTCACATCACACTTAATTTACTAAGAAAGGACTTCAAATTTTTCTTATAAAAATATAGTGAGTAAGTGAATAGAAAGAGCTAACTTGACTCGTTGAAGATTATTTAAATGTACGTTAACTTCAAATAATTTGAAAATTGTCCTAATGATGATTTCTTCCTTTCAAAGATAATTGAATTATTCAATAAATCTAAATTAGAGATAACTGCTAATAATTTCTAGTTGTATAAAAAAATGCTGATAAGATTGCTTAAAGATTTAACTAAAAACTTGAAATATGAGCATAAAAATGAGCCTAATCAAAAATTCACAAGATAAATTCTTTAGTTTGTGAAAAATATAATTCCAAAGTATATTTAGCGGTGGCCTGAAGTTATATTCGAAGTTAATCACATATCTTTTGAAATGTTTTCTGGAGTATTTTCACTTAATGCAGAAAAGACACTTTTATAATTATTTTAATCAACTTTTAAACAAATCCTGAAAGATAAAAAAGAAGATATTAAATTATAAAACTCAGATTTTTCCTTAAAGATTCTTAAATTTTTAGTAAATTTCAGAATCATAAACATTCCCTTATTGTCTGAAAGCATTTATATTTCCCTATTATTACTCGAGCAAATTAATAACAAGATTTCAAGTGAATCTTTAATTAATAAATAACTTGAAATTTATTATTTGTGTCTTACTCTGTTGGCTGACAATGATATAAAATTTAATCCTGATTTTTCATTAATTAGAGAAATTAATACTAAAATGATAGAAAAATAAATTGCTGAAGAAATGAATGAATAAATGGAGTAAAGCCTAATTCACAGTTTAGATCAAAAAATAATTTGGTTAGCACTTTGCAGTGCTCAGGCTAATAGTCTTGGATTTATAATAAATGAATCGCTACTAATAGAGTTTATTAATAAAAAATTGTATTTTATGATTAATAGTCTGTAAGATCTTGAGGTATATTAAATGTTAGTTTTCACATTAAGTTTTAAAGGAGTAAAATGTTAAATTTATGAAAGATTGCTTTTGAATTTATCTACTTTTATAATTTCTGTCAAATATCAATTATAAAAGACCAAGAAAATTAATTCATACCATCTCAATCCCAAATATGCAAGCTATTATTCTAAAATATGTAAGTTGATAATAAATAATGAAAGTAAACTTCAACCCATCTCTAACAAAAATTGTTTTATAATAGTTCAAATTATGTTGGTAAATCAAATTAAATCATTTTTAAATGAAGATATTCTATGTTTCCTCAATATACTTTCTGATTCTTCATTTTTAAGTTCTTCTATGGAAAAAAAGTTAGCATATATTGTTTTCACAAATGATCAGTTGGGTCTTTATTAATCATCATAAAATTTACGGTCTTTTAAATATTACAACAAATCTCTTTTAACATTTTTTGGTGGAATCACCTATAAAAATTAAATGAATAAACTATTATCAAGTAGTAGCCTTACAAAATAGGAAATCAATCAATATTTGTCTTAAGTCGAGGTTTACAAAACTATTTTCATGGATGGTGACTTGAGCTTTTAATTTGATTTGCCTGAACCAGTAACAAAGCACTCAACCTTTAAGTTGATGTTCATCTGCCAACAGATTTATAAGAGAATCAAACATTTTAATTTTGATTTTGACTAAGATTGGAACTTCAATCGTTAGGGTTTTGGTATAGAAGATTTTAAGGGTTTGTCTCAAGAAGCTTACTTTTTGAATGAAATAACTTATATCAATCGCGAAAAACTTATTCCTCGAATTGACTAAAGCTAATTTAGAATTTACCAGAAAAGACTACCCCAATACATAAAAATGAAAATATGGACGATTTATACATTTTGCAAAGATAAATTTTCCATAGACGAAAAAGATCTTACCTTTAACAATTATAAATTTCAAGATTAAATTCTTCAGAAAGTTTGTTAGAGTTTTTTTGGATGTACTATTGCCTTAAATTAGCTGAAAACAAAGTAAAAGAAGTTATCTCAGAATTCACATGTGACAATAATATTGTGAATGTGATCAAAAAGTTAAATATTAGGAGTTAAGTGCACGGAGCCGCCATAAAGATAAAGGACGTCAAATCAGGCAAGACAATCCTTACAATCCTTTGCTCAAATAATAAGAATTATAAATTACTCTATATATGCGCATTTATTTTGGCTCGGAAAAAAAGCAAAGTCGTAATCGTAAAATAAAATCAAAATATCGACAAACTGACCGAATTTTTAGAGAAGAACTTACTTAACAAAGCAGGAGAAATTTAAGAATAATAATAAAAATAAAACTAAGAAACCATTGAATAGTTGGTTGAGAACGATTAATCATGATAAAACATAAAAATATTGAATTATACTTATTTTATTAGTACTCATTTCTTCAAATATAATTTACATTAATATGATAGAATATAAGATTCTAAATTTGTAATATCATTCAAGCTACAGTCAAATCATCGCTGAAGAATAGGTGAATAGCTGGAATGTACCAATTCGCGTGGGGAATATCCAATTTATCGAATTAAGGATCCTTATCATCAATACCATTCTCTTAAAGCGTCTTAGCCATATCTAAGGGCCTACCCAAGCGCTTCCAGATATAACTACCCCCATGCTTATTATACTTAAGATATCGATTCAGTATCTATCGGATAGTTTCCTATGCAGGAACTTAAAGAATGGTGCAATGATCGTTTATCATATTCATGATTCGAATCCTTCGAGGTTTTTTGGTCAGTTTTCCAATTATATTTTTAGAGTCTTTCCACCACTTAACTTCACTGTCGGAGTCAACATGTAAATACTTTCCACCCGGGCAATAAAATTAGCGCTGACCAGTAAGATGATTTACTTTTACTCGGGGTTCCCTACTACTTGTATCAAACCAATACGTAATATCAGTACCAGCAGCTTCAATAAGTGGTGGAGTAAGCGGATTGATAATATTTTCCTGTATGATACGGGTGAGATTGTAGACTTCCCCGAAAAGTACAATCCAGCAATCATTGGCAGTATTGTGATTGTTTACTTCTTCAGGAGTATAGTATCTTTGTTTCGGTTGCTGAATGGGAAGAAATGGTTTGAGATTATCTTTGGCTCCACTCATGAAGTTATATTATTAGAATTAATTCTCAATAAATTAATATAGAAATAGAAATAGAATGAAAATTAGAAATTCTAACAGATTTGTTCGCAGCATCTTTTATGAACAGTCAGATACTCTTGACGAATATTATGAGCCCGCAAGAACTTGCAATGAGCCCTTTCGGGAAATAGGCAATGCCCAGATATCAAACAGTACAAGGGCATCCAAGGAAAATAATCTGAATTCAACTTTTTTGGGATAATTTATGGAAGAAAATGTTTAATTGAAAGCAGACTAAATTACAAAAAATAGATAAAAGTAAACAATAAAAAATGTATCATTAAGAGAATAAATACGTATTCCAAAAATCTCAAAGTTGCTCCTGGACTTTGAAAGCTAGGAAGAAAGTGAATAGTCAAATGAATCAGTTAAAAATTCAGATTCTTTTGATCTGAAAAAATCATAAAGAGCATAAGAACTTAAAAATATTTAAAATTTAGACCTTCCAAAGTTCATTGAGGACAACACAGAAAGCGAAAAGTAAATAAAGCAATATTTAAACTTCTCTGAAATAAATAATTTTCTTTAATCTTAGAAATAATAGTAAACAGTACAAGAGAAGAAGATACCATTACAGAAGAAAAATACAAAAGAAAATGTTTTTTAATCCTTAGGAGAAGACAATAAAGGGAAATTTTTGCTTCGAAGAGACAAACAAAATTTAGAAGGTAACTTATAATACAATATCTACTTATAAGCCACTTTAATGCATATTCTGACTGTCAGGAAAGAAGGACTATGGCAATATTGCTTCTATTTGAGAGAAAACAAGGTGGGAGGATTATATAATTATATTAAAATTGCTAGAATGGAATCCACATTTCTCAGCAATACTTTCACTCTGCTCAAATAAAACGAAAACAATAGTCAGATGACTGTTCACTATCAAACTAATCTTTTGGGTTTAAGCGGTCCCAGAAAAATGGACATATTTTTGCCCAAGACTATTATTCCTTCTGAATATTTATAGGATTTATACAACGATACTAAATGGAAAGGACAAATATAAAAATTTACAAGTAAGTCAGCCAAATGGAATTAAAAAGTTAAATCTTATGTCTTGAATCTTCACGGAAGAGCTTCACTTTCTAGCATCAAAAATTTTGTGATTACAGATGAGTAGGAGAGCTAAGATAAGTCTTTTGTAATCTTTGGCAAGGCTGGCCCAGATGTATACAACTTAGACATCTGCGGACCCTTTAGCATTATTCAAGGAGTAGCAGCGGCCATTACTAGTTTTGAAAGAAAGATAGTGTGTGATTGATGATTAGATTTATTTAATTTTGAACTATTAATAAATTTCAAAAACTATCATTTTAATCTTTAGATGGCGATTCCAGTCGAATTATGTATTTTGACTGATTGGACTTATAGACTGTGTGTGTTAAGTACAAGACATTCGTAATCAAAAAAGAAATATATCTCTCCAATCCTTCTTACAATAGAACACTTTTTTTATATTGGAAGCCAATTAATTTACTTATTCTTCACCTAAAAATCTGAATAATTCATTTTAAAATCATTTTATTAAGCTAGTTTTAAAGGATTTATTTCCATTGATTAGGTTTTGATCTTTTTTTTCTACTTTTCGAGACCATCATTCCATTTCTTCGCAGTCTCATGAGGCATTATTTCTTTATTTTAATGCGACTATCGATTAATTTAATTTTGTTAAAAGGTGATACGGTCAATATCAAATGAACTATTTTGTTCATCCATAACTTTGGAAGATGAATAATCTGAGATATTGTCTGGCTATCTTTTAGGCATAACTGCAATCAGCGAAGGGCTTAGATTAATGACTTTTAGAGAACTGTTTTTTTTATTTTCAAGATGAAATATCTCCTATTATGGCCATTTGTCTTCGGCCTCCATTTTGATTGCAATCTATTATTATTCAGGAATTTCTTAATTGTCTTTAATTTAAATAGATTTGATTTTTTAAGGGCTTATTTTTATTTGAATTTCCAACGGTTTTGGTATTAGATTGATCTCAGTCAGAGTAAACTGTTAGTCTTCTCTTTTTCCAAAAATAAATAAATTTTGTTCATCATTTGCCGAGTACCAAGATTGAAGATTTTTTGGACAAGCTAAGTGAGGTGCAAATAAATCAAAGGTATTTTAATTAATGTTATAGCTAAATTACAGAAAGGTTACATTTAGATTCCCAAAACTTACACCTCATTAACGCCTCCAAAAACAGCAATTTGATGATCACTTATCACTTCGGCGCAGCACTTTCTTCTTGCTCTTCGAAGAGAAGGTAGCTGAGACCAAGATTCGGTCTAAAGATCAAATTTTTAATTGCTTTTCAAGCAAGCCTTTTCATTTCGACTATAGCCTCCAAAGGTATAAATTATCTGATTGAATGAGCACATTGCGAAATCATATTTTTTAATAAACATTTTGATGGTTTCCGATGTTTCTCCATTTTCTGCATTGAAAAAAAAGACAGATCTCGAATCTTTGGTTTATTGTTTATTGCATCCTCCAGCCAATAAAAATTTATTCTTTTCATATTAATTTACTCCCATATATGTTTTCAGACGCAGGCTCATCGGAACTGCTTATTTTCTAAACTATCCGCTAATCTTATCGAAAATAATAAGACAGGGGCACTAATCATTACCAAAGATCACTGATTAGGTCTCCTTCAAGCTATATTTAATTCTTTAACTCTCTTTGGATTTAACAATTGTGCTTAAAGCAGAATACGTAAAGGCAGACATTTATTCTATATCCGTAAACTTTTTTAAATCAAAAAAATTGGTATTCCATTTATCGCCATGATACTTTTCGCACATGTCTTTTGCCCCACCGAAGATAATTATCTTATCATGAATCATCGCATGTTTCATACTCTTATACTCGTAATGAAGTTCAGAATTCCATATGTATGTTTGATCCTCTAAATTTATCTTTATGACTGATCTTGTAAATCCAGAATGAGATCTGCCCCCAACAATTATGATTTCATTCGGATTAAGTGAAAATACAATTGCCTATCTAATACCTCGATGAAGCTTCACCTAATTTATCTGAATTCTACATTTAACGTTTCCCATTAATTTGTCTCGGGATTGTAAGTCTAAATCTTTTTACTCAATCTTTTCTGATTGTCCTAGCCTCCAAATACATAAATTTTTTTGCGAAACTAAAAGCAGTGTCCATCTGCCCGACAACTTTTCATGGAAGAAACATCCTTCCAATGATCTACATTCTATCAAACATACTTTCCATGATGCTGTATTTCTCACATGAGCTGATAGGTTCATCTTTCTCGTTGTATCCACCAAATACAAATACGCATCGAAGCTGCATGTGGAAAATGCCGAAATGTCCATATCTTTTTCTACTCATGCTCGCCATTTTTTGAAATTTGTTTGTTGAATATTTAGATTTCATGATGGTTCGCTCGCTCATATCGGTGGGAATAGGCATTATAATTTCGCTCATAGCCCTCTTGAGCGGTTCATCAGTTATTAAGTAAAAAAATGACTCGTTTTTGACGTTATATCCTTCGTAGTCTTTTCCTCCGCAAAGGAATATTAAATTTTGCTGCAAGTACAAAGCCAACATTTTATTATAGGGAGGCATCGTGCTAAATCCATAGACACCCAAATGAAAGATTTATTGTGATTACTCGTACATAAGTTCCAAAGGATCGTAATGAATTTTAGGCATGGGAATACGAGTCCTCGTCGAAACAGATCTCACAACATTTGAGTTAAGGTCACACTCAATAATCTTTCTCTGGGTTTTGCTCTATCCGAATAGAAAAATTCTTCCCTGTGACCAATTAGTATCGGCATCATTATCAATATCCATCAAGCGAATAGGACGAAATACTCCCTATCTGAGTGAATCAGTAACTTGAGAAACTGATGATCCACAGCCCATCTACTTATTGAGATTAATGAATATAAATGAGATTTAAGAATGAATGAAATCATGGATTTGATTCGTTATAATTTAGAAAAAATGAGCAATAGTGATATGTATAGGAATGATATGATTCTGCTTTAGGCAAGAATTTCAACAATGAGAAGCAAGGATGTCATTCTCTCTTGTCCCAGCTGCATGGCTAGTCCTAGCAATCGGCGAATTTGCTTAACATGCAGGCGTGAATCTGGCTATCCGAGCACTTACAGTTCGCAGGCGGAATGGAATGAGGAGCTCGAGGAAAATGTGCTGGATATCTCCTGCTTTCCCACAAATATTAATCTAAAAACTATTAGTAGTAAGGGCACGAATAAGCGTATAATTCAAAAATAGACCTTTAATAAGCCTAAATGATTTGCAATAAATATGTTATTCAAATATCATTTACAGACGCAATTCGGAATTGATAAAGAGAGCTAGATTATTTAATATTTAATTAGAGGCTAAGCCTTTTATTTATGCTGAATGGAGGTCCTAAATTATGATCTTCTTTACTTCAATAGTTTGGTTGGACTAAGACTCATTTGCTGAATTGTTTAGAAATTCATCGGGAGATTTGCCTCTTTTTGTACTAATATAAACTTGGTGTTGGCAAGAGTTGGCTATTTTTGGTAGATAGTTACAAATTTATTTGGCTGATTCTTAATTTTATATTTCTTCTTGATCTTGAGAGGATTTGAGAAGTCTATAATAAATCTACTTCTAATCATTTTTAATATAATATTTGTTGTGTTTTCATTAATTATTCTAATACATTTTATATCAATTGAGATATATTTATTTATTCGAATCATATCTTTATATAAAGCATATACTATAAATCATATAAATATAGATAGCGATCATTGATAGCTCAGCGTCTGCTGACTATCGATTCCCAAATTGGTAACCATTATTTTCATTATTTGAATGGGAACTACTTAGCTTATGTTAAATTAAGGTTAGTATTTCAGTAATTAGTTAGTTGGATAATTAATTAAATTATTAAAGTTCTATTAATATTCGATTTCAGTGACAACCAGTTACTTTGATGAATGAGAGATGATATTGCACTCAAATTCCTGAATTTGAAAGTGAGTTAATTTTGCAGGTGAATCATCATCTGATATGGCGATACAACCATATTTTTTGAATCTCACATCAAGCTAGCCTCGTAATGAGGTTTCAGCAATAATTTGACTCCTTATTTATTTAAATTACTCACTAATATTCCTTGTTGGATTATTAAATTCGTATTATAATAAGGAGGGTTTGGCGACAAGCCTGACTTAGAGTAATTGATAGTTAGTAATCATGTTTCCCGCCCCCTCTCCCCATCATTTCTCGTTTTTCTTCATTATCATACATCTTCATTATCATCATGGTTGTCGTGGTTACTTACTTCCATTGACCACCAAAACTCAATTTAAATTTAAAAAATAAATAAATCAAATTAAACAAAAACCCTTTTTTCAGACAACTTCCCCATTAGGGAGGAGGAATCCCTTGATCTTTTTTAGATTTATTATGTAGGTATGTATTCCTTGTTATTATTTAATCTTTAAGTTATTTTTAGTTTTAATATATAATCTGGTTATGTTAGAGTCGGAATTGCATCAGTGAAGAAGTTCGGGCTTACTGCCATTAAGTTGGTATAAGTTGATGCAAGTGACTTGCGAAACATAATTTTTCTTTAATTTTATTAATATTTAACTTTAATAGTTTCATGAATTATGGCTCCTCCATACTTATAATAAAAAAAAATATTTATGAAAATAGACTTAATGAGATTCTTTAGCCAACATAAAAAATGAGAATTGTTTTTGCCGGTATCAACGAATATCACTCATTTCTTGGAT
>Ga0302268_1001572_pt1 | contig 12052 bp, 8 predicted proteins | sample III_Bog_E2_1_FD_194554 | JGI IMG/M metagenome (GOLD analysis project Ga0302268, IMG submission 194554) | Peat permafrost microbial communities from Stordalen Mire near Abisko, Sweden - III_Bog_E2_1 | ecosystem: Environmental > Terrestrial > Soil > Wetlands > Peat | place: Sweden: Abisko...
ATTCTACAAATTGAATCATTTTTATATTATTTTTATTTTGCATTCATGACCACTGGGCTCATCGATCAGCTTTAAAATCAGTCCAGATTTGGATTCATCACAAACCAAACCCTTAGACCACAATCCACCTCGCCAAAATTCATGGAGGATAATCAGGACATTTTTTTCAAGAGCCAAATAAGCCTCGCAGAAACGTGTTAGGAAGATTCACACAGACGCGAATCGTTTTCCGATGACATAAGCGACAATGACTGTCTTTCGGTGAGATCCCACAGCTGCCATTCCAACATCGCAGAAGAGCAGATCTGCTAGGATTTCTCCCTTAAAGGATACTGTATGTTGGGAGAACAATGCGAGTGCATCCACTCAGCCCACCACAATCTGGAAAACAAGGGGAGAGCTAGAACCATACGACTTTGGGTTATGAAGGAGATGCCCGAGATAGCAGTAGGACGATGGAAGCGTGTGAGCTCTTTTTTAAATTGAGTTTCCCGCACTGATCTATCATACTTCAATTCTACATGATGAAAAGTAGTCTTCCCGATAGCAGTTGCCTGCCACCAAGATTATAAAAAGTCGGATATCTTTTCTTCCGCCATCCCCTCATAAAAACAATCCATACATATCCGAGTATTGGATGAAATAGAAGTGATTGAACAGATGTTGGGGTTAGTCACAACTTAATATTAATATTATATAAAATGTTGTCGCTGCTACTCCGGAATTGCAGTGGAATCCAAAGGATAAGATTTATGATGAGCGACATCAAGGCCATATACGAGAAGACAAGGAAAATATATTAGATGAAGAAAATGGTGGCTCCTAAAACTGAAGATTTGAAAATTGCTCATCAAAAATTAATTCAAGAATAAGCCATCAAGTTTCAGGATGTGCTGTTCGAAGTTGGTAGAGAAGTGATCTTCATATTTACTTCCGCCAACCAGTCATGTACGCTTCCCCTAACTCAGAAAATAAGAGTCAGCAACTATCCGATATCATTAGTCGGCATACTACCAGGATAATCAAATCATGCCAGCCTTTGACTGCAGAACATCTGATCAACTACATCGAAATTATTAAAAATATGACCTTTACATATTTAAGTGAACAAAAGCAAATCTAAGCAGTCTACCGTCAACTTAATATATTCATGCAGACGCCTGACCATCGAAAAGTCGTCAATGACTTTGCAAACTCACTCTGGTTGCCCACTACGCCTTTTCAGCAAAAGATTAGAGCGGTGTGTCTGCTGTCGTACATGTAAGAGTCTGCGAGAGCAGTCTATCTCTCAAAGTATACGTTAGATAATTTAGAATAGTGCCCTGGGTTCAATATTTCAAGAGTGCATAGATACTGATTCTTCTCTATGAGAAATGGCGTTATAACTATACATATAACTATAAACTCTTAGACTAGATTCATAAAAATTAGTTCTTCTTCGAAATGAATGATATTAATCAGTCCTACTTTAAACTTCTGTTTATCGAGTCCATTCGAGGATAGTTCAGCCCTGGTCAGGAATCCATCTTCGGCAAAGTCATGTCCACCTTTCAGGAAGGGTCAAACCCTCTCTAACACAACACCTTCAATAAGATGATTAAAATGCTGCATTCATAAAGCTTTTTTGTTCAATCTGATATTAGCAGAGGAATTGTTGAGTTCAATCTAAATAACTTTATCAACATCGCGAAGAATCAAAACTATGATAAGCAAAACATAGCTCTTTCTCAAATGGTGGAAATCTACCTCGGTTTCGAAGTCAGCAACTCCACTGGAGAAATTCTGTTGAATGAAATCACCTTTATGGCCCGTAGAATTCATTTTAAGATTGATAAAGCTAATTTTCCACTCTATCAAAAACTACTTCAGAGTGTACTTAAAAACATTGAAAAGAAACTTAAATACGAAAGGAGGGACCTCCTCAATAAGGAGTACACTAATGACACCTTGCTATTTCTCAAATAGTTTTTGCCCAAGTACATCCATCACTGGCCATAAGTCATTTTTTAAGTTAATAATGCTGCTAATGAACTATTTCCACCTTCCAGCACCATCAATCCTCTGCTGAACACCTTCACTTAAGTATTTACAAAAATGGTGGCCGATCGAATTTCTATAACTTGGTTAAACGATGTTAATTTTACTTTAAAACTGCTTAGATTTATGGTATAATACAGAGAGATAGGTACATTTGTGCTGCCTCAAACCATCTACTCTACTCTGCTCTAATAGCTGCTTAAAAATAAAAATGCTGGTTCGATATCAAACGAATATCTGTAAATTTTCTATTTATGCCTGACTCTTTTGTAAAGAAACAATTAACAATAAAAGTTCAAACAACTGATATCGGCGATAAATACTTCAATTATCGAAAAAGAAATAATGTAAGAGATGGGACGAAAAACTACCACAGGAATTATCAATTCGCTGGGTCATAACGTGATCTGGCTGGCATTGTGTACCGCAAAGATAATGAATTTTGAAATAGTCGTAAACTAAACTAACTTGGAGCTTTTTATCAACTAGAAACTATTCTATATGATCAACTCGCTCCAGTATCTTGAAGTATATGAGGTATTAGTTATGAGTCTCAAAATAGAGGGGTTAAGACCATCGATATACTAGAAACTCATGTACAATCTGTCCACCTTTATAATTTACATCGGAGAGCGCAACTCCAAATCAACCAGCGTTTTTTATCTCAACCACCGATATTTACCCTTCTACTAAAAGATATGCCGACTTGTATTAAACAACAAGAAAAAATTTAAGTCAGTAAAGAGGAAGGACTGTTTCAAGGTATTGCAGATCATGCTCTTTAAAAAGATTAGTAACTTCAGCAATGATGATATGCTTGATTTAATGTATATATTGGGTGACCCCTCCTTCCTAAGTACTTCCATACAGAAAATTATTGAGCCCATCAAGTTCACAGCATTTCAACTTGAACCCTACTCATATTAAAAGGAATTGAGGTCCTTTTAATATTATAATCATTCTTTGCTGAGATATTATGAGGGCAAATACGATGAAGTCGAAATCAAAAAACGTCTAAGGGGAGAAACCCTCACTAACAGAGAAATGAATGAATATTTTTCAAAGATGGAGGTTTATAAGACAATCATTATGAATGGCGATTTAAACATTCGCTTCGAAATACCAAAACCTTAGACATCTCTAACGGACTTCAAGTGCATGTATATCTGTCAGCGCATCTACCAACGAATTAAAATATTCAACAACTTTGACTTTTATGATGGAATGAATTACGAGTTAAATCAGAGCATTCACTTTAAAGATGTCGAACTCGCCAACTAAAAAGCATACATAATTAAGTAAGGACTCATTCCTCAAATTAGATAGGATGAATTGAAAATTGAAGACAGGAATTTGCCCAAATATATCAAGTTGTAGGTTTGGAAAACATTTGTTTTCTTTGACAAAGAGTGCGCTATCGATCCTAAGGATTTGTATTTCAATAATTAAATGCTGACAGATGAGATCCTAACCAAAGTTGTAAAAGGTGTGTGTGGAAGTACATTAGTTCTAATACAGGTTATGAAAAGGTGAAGGAAGTCATCAAAGAGTTTAGCTTCAATGAGGAACTCCTTAATTTTGTGCAATAACAGAAGATCGAGCATGAAAGTCACGGGGCTGCCATTGAAATCAAAGAGGAAGGAGTTGAACAACCGAAATTTATCATCCTTTCAGCTAACAATGTCAATTATAAGATTATTAATATATGTGCTTATCTGATGGCCAAAAAAGGATTTAAAGTGGTGATCGTAAAGTCAAGTCAAAAGCTATAACCGGTGATGAGCTTCTTGAAAGAGTATTTGACTTCCAAGGACAGCAAAACCAAAAAAGAGAGTGATGAAAGTGAAAGTGAGCAATGATTTATAAGCAATTGTACAGAAGACCATCTTTTTTATGCGCCTCATTATACTATGCTAATAAATAGTTAAACTTACTTTCCACGTTGATTATTAATATTGGCATTATAATATTTATGGAAGGCTAAGATCACATGTACACACCTCATTATTCAGGAAGAAGGAATATGATGAATTGCTGGCTCAGTATAGCAGGAAGAGGAGCGAAAATGAAAATTAAGAAAAATGTCAGAAAGAAATCAATCAGGCAATCGACAATTTAGAGCGAGAACTGAACAAAATTACCATTGTTCCAGTCTAAAATAAGCCTATCATCAATGAAGAACAAACAATAAAAATCAGTGAGATCACACAGCAAATCCAAGAACTAACGGAACAACTCAAAAAAGAGGAAGAGCACAATCAACAACCAATTCCAATCATTGCGGAGATCAACATGCAAACTTAGGTTAATTCTGCTCTCAAATTGAATTTGGAAGATCTAGCGATAGGCACATAGGTGAAACAACTTGGCGACAGTACTGCCATCCTCATTGAATTACAAAAGTACGCCATTAATTACACAGCAAGAATAAATAGCAACAGTTTGAGATTACATTGCTTCATCAAGATCTCTCCAAAGAGGAAAGGGAACTAACCTAATTATAAAGATAGATTTCGCAACTCGAAAGCAATATGAGCATTCATTCCGCAGTGGTTGGCAGCTCACAAGAGTTTCAGGTTTTATAGGATGAAATTGCACAGCTTGAGAAAGAGTTCAGATAACTTGAAGAAGGCACTCGGATTGTAAGAGAGAAGCAGTTGTCCAAGCAACAGGCAGAATAAGCAATCAAAAGAGAGCAGGAGAATGAGTTGAATTGCTTGAAACATCACAACTCTCAACTTACCAATTGCAAAAAGAAGTATGAGGAGGAACTGGCAAATTTAGATGCAAATACTAACAATAAATCCCTCCAATTGTAAAGAGAGAAAAAGCTATTAGAGGAGGATGAATAAAAGAAGGTCAAAGATATATAATCCCTCAAAAGATAAATTGGCGAGAAGAGAGCTGAAGAATAGAAGAGGAGAAACTAAGAGAAAAACAAAAAGAAGGATAAACCTCGCAATTTTAAACAATAAAACAGTGAAGCCCATACCCTGCATGATGTTTTTAACAAGGAACTGCAACGGGAAAAAGATAAACTCACTGAGTTATCTCAATTAAAGAAAACCTATACTAGCAATGAGAGCCTACAGATTTTACAAAAATAACTAGAGAGACATCAAATTACCAATAGACCTTCATTAGCAACTGAAGAAACTAAAAAGGACAGAATTTTGAAAGAAAATCAGAGTCTTAAATCTAGGATCGATTTTTTGAAAAAATCAACAAAACAGATGGAGGATGACGGTTTAAGACTCGTAAAAGAGACGAAGGCGAAGGGAGATGAGCTAGTTAACTAGAAATTAGCACATTAAAAACTATCCAAACAAGTTACAAGCAAACTCAACGATTATATGAAGGAGTATCCTGATCACGAGGCAATTAAAGAGGAGAAGAAGAACGAATAAAAAAGGCTTAAGCATGAATTGAAGGAAAAGTAAAAATAAAGACTTAGGTTATAGAAGGAAAAGATAAAAACTAAGCAAGAACCCACATAAATTACCAATTAAACAGTGGAGAAAAATGAAGATTTGAACAAGACAGCGTGGGAACGTTGGAAGGAGTGGGATAATTCAGGGACTGTTGGAAGTTAAACGACCATTCTCAAAAACAGACAGTTTCAAATAGCTTGCGGACTGGTGGTGCTAATTGCTATCGTCCTTTTAACTTATGGTGTATGATGGCATATAAATAGTAAAATAATCATAATTAATATCATCTAAATGTGTTTGGTTTTGTGTAAAGGAGTCAAATTATTTTTTCTATATAATTATGAGAAGAGTCGGTGAACTTTAAATAACCCGTATTTGATGTGGTTTATAATTAAATAATGGATTGAGATTATAATTAAATCTAATTGTTGAAGTCATGATGATCTTGTAAGTCCGTGTTTATGACACATGAATATAACTCTTACTCTGAACCACACCAGCCTATATCCCTTGCCCTGTATCCCCACCATTCACCACCATTCTATTTTTGCCTGCCATTTTAGGCAAGACCATTTGTTTCACAAAATATGTCAAAACAAGTCATATTCTAATCAAAGTATAGCTATCGAATATCGATCATAATTAATCATAAAAGAACAAAATAGATGCACTCATTCATCAATTGTTCTTTTTTCTTCTTTGATCATTGTTTCTGGTATTCTCCAAGTTGAACAATTCGATTCTCCAAAGTTACACCAGTTTCGATGATGGTATAAGACTATCCTAAAGTTTTATAAAGATTATAATATTACTGCCGAGCCTTTTACAATTCATTCCAACAATTTTGAAGTTGGCTTCGGGTTTTTGGGTAGTTTCAAAGAGATCGTTTAAGAATGATTTTTTTTAATTAGTTAATTGTCTTCTCCTAAATATTTCCATTTTATGCTTCGCTTCAGAATTTTTAATTTTCGAGATTTTTAGCCTGAATGATGAGTACACAACAGTAAAGTACTCCTCTTTTCTTTTACAAAACATGAATAATAAAGCCTTAGATGTAGAATATCCGTACTGAAGCCATCTTTGGAAACCTTTGTTTAGATTAGCCTGTATTAGGTATTCCCCCTTCGTCAAACATCAAAGTATAAATTACTACTACTTGTTGCTGCTTCATAAATGAAAAACAGCCTAAGTATTATTTTACTAAGGACAGCATTGTGCTTTTGATTATTAGAAGTTAGGCGTGAGTGTTCTAGTGCCATCCCTATTCAAGAATCTAATTTATAATAAAATAATAGATATTGATCATCTATTAATTTCAATCGTAAGCTGACATTATAATTAAATCTAATTGTTGAAGTAATGATGATCTTGTAAGTCCGTGTTTATGACACATGAATATAACTCTTACTCTGAACCACACCAGCCTATATCCTATACCCTTTGAACGGTGTCACCACCATTCTATTTTTGTTTGCTATTTTAGACAAGACCATTTGCTTTGCAAAATAGGTCAAGACATTTATAGGCGGGAATATCTGTTGTTTGATTAATTATTATTATCGATGTTTCCAACCAGTCTGGAGCACCCCTTCCAGCAAAGTCGTGGCCGCAGAAGAGGAAGAAATTAGCCTAACAACAGAGATTATATTTGTCCATGCGGAAAATCCTATCTCAGTTATCCTGCTCTCTTCACTCATATCAAAATCAAACATAATGGACGAGTATTTATTTTACCATCAAGGCTCCAGGACAGGTCATCAAGCCACGCTCAGAATACGCAAATCGACGAGGACGCCCAAAAGCAGTATTTTTCATCTTACCCAGAAAGAAGTTTACGACAGCGACAGCGATACCGAGGACATTGCTGCTAATTGTATCGATCGACTTTGTGATTTTGTGACGGATACTGAGAAGTGGGATGATGATGGTACTCTCAAGGAAATATATATGAAAAGCGATTTCTATGAGCTTTACGTTAACTTTAACTCTCAGGAGCAGGAGCCTAAATTTGATGAGGCTGAAGAACTCTATGAAGAGACATGTGCAAATGTATTTTGTTAATTTTTGGCTGAAATCAATAAGCGTTTGAATGAGCCCTACTACTTCGACATCCTCTTCACTTTCTTCATGATGCTGGCAAGGGCAATTGATGAATAAAATGATAAACCCGACAAAAGTGAGAAAAGTGTAAAAAATGAGGATTAAGAGCTGTAGGAGATCGAGGAGTAGAACTCAGATTCAGAGCAAAAGATAAAGCACACTAGAGTAGAGAAGGAATCAATCAAAAGCATACTTTCAATAATTAACCCATTTATGGCCAAACTGATCCCTAAATATCGGAAAGAGTTCGAGTTAGACAAGGTGCCACTGTTTTGCAACGCCAACGTGGCCAAACTAATCGAGCACTTCTTCAACTGGTTGACCAATAAAAAGTATCTCTGTTGCAAGTTGCGCATAAATTAAAACTATAATTTTGCTGCGGCTGGTGTGTAAGGGTGATTAATCTTCAGATAAGTCATTATTTAATATTTATAATTAAATGAAATACATCTTCTTCCTATTTCTCATTCAATTTGCAATACAAACTACCAATTTTAGGCTTAATACCAATGAAGTCATCACCATGAAAAGTGGAGATACACTCATCAGTACGCTTGGATATTTCAAAGCCACACTCATATCTAATAATTGCACTTTAGAGATTTAAAGTTTCACTGACAACAGCACCTATGTAGCAGTAGGCAACTACACCTCGCCAAATGTCAGTAATAGTTGTCAATTCTTAACCATTGTTGATGGAGAGGTTATCACTGATACGAATTAATCATACATCCATGTAGGATCGGGCTATAATCTTTCGACCATTTTAACAATCGACGATTGGGGAGTAATTCGACTTATCGGCACATATCAACTTCCCAATTACGAGAATCAAATTTCAAATGAAGTTAATATATCATAATTCTTGAAAAACAGCACATATTTCTACCCAGCCTCTCAATTAAGTGTAAATTTCAATGACATGTTTCCAGCCCTGATCAATTTGAGGAATTGGTCGTTTATGGCACAATATGGTCAGCTTGATATCAGTCTATCCGGCAACAGTGGAATGACAGTTAGCTACTCCTATGCTTTGTTCATTGTCAATAATTCCTAGATAACTGATTTCAATGGTAACACCTTTCCCTCTGCTATATTTCCTAATATTACCTTTATCCCCAGATGCATGTAACCGAGATTATATCTGGATTTTAAACCGCCTTTTGTCTTTGTTGCTGACCCTTACTGGCCAATTTTTAGACTATATGAACAAGGAAGATATAAAATCTTGGAGGTAAGTTTTTCTCATGTGTTTTAGGCCACAGCATATCAAAATTCGTATCGATTATTTACTCGTTCTGAGCAAAGTGTATGTCCTCCTTACACCTTTGAATTCAACGGAAATTGTATTACTACTTGCCCAGAACCATATTATCATGAAATTAGAGGACAGTTTGGCTACTGCATCCTCACTTGCTAGGAATATACTCCAAAGAATTAAACCACGCGAATTTGTTCCTGCTACGATTAATACTAAATTTCAGCTATCCCAATTAATATTATTCAAACATGTCCAAGTAATGCTCTTTAATATCCTTACGGTTGTTATTGCAAAAGCACTGGCATGTATTTCGATCGATCTATTTCTATGTCTTGTGTTTCCAGTAAATATTCATTGATAAAGACTGCCCTAATGGAACGTTTGGAATCAACGGGTTGTGCATGGATTGCCCAAATGATTGCATTACTTGTCAAATAGATCAAATTTACAGAAACTACTTCGAGTGTTTGGTTTGCACAGCAGAATTTACTCTTATAAATGGGTTTTGTATCAGATCTTGCAGTCCTGGATTAGCAGAGTCTATGATCAATGGAGGTTGCCAGCCATGTACTGATCCAAATTGTCTCAACTGCTCCCAAGATATTAATGTTTGCAGTGTCTGTAATCTTTTATATACACTGTAATCTGGTGCTTGCAATCGTAAGAATTAACCTACTTAGAATCTTGCTCCAACTCATCCTTGCTAGTGTCCATAAGTAGTCTTTAATCTGTATGTCTATCGGAAACACCGACTTGTAATTCATATTTAGATTCGCATTATGGAAACAATCCATTTCTAAAATGCATATCATGCTATAATGCTTCTCTTTATCTTTACGTCAGCGATTGTGTAGCTAGCTGTCCTGAGGGCTTTATTGCTAATTCTCAAAATTATTGCTATTGTAGTAACTCATCTACCCTAACAGTTAATAATCAATGCCTGTAAATTAGTGTATGTCCCATTTAAATGGGATGGGATCTGACTTCGAATAGTTGTCTCTCGTGCCCTTTTGGATGTTTGACTTGCTTTAATTCTGCATGCACATCTTGTAATCCAGGATACTTCCTTTATATATCCCCTCAAGCAATCAGATGCAGAAGAAAAAGTCCATTGTTTACTTGTGATCAGCAATACGGATGGATTCAAAAAACATGTCTGGTTTTAAATTATAATGATTCTACACTTGGAATGAATCAGTGCTACTCCATTATTGCAAATTGTATAGCTTGTTATCCTCAAAGGAGTGATATTTGCATTCTCTGTAATCCTGGGTTTTACAACATTAACAACACTTGCATAACTGCCTGCCCGAATGGTACAATACCCTATAATGAACAGACCTGCATCTTAACTGAAATACAGAATTGTGCGACTCCATATTTAAAGATATATTATGTCGCATTTGTTGAGAACTATAATATGATTTCAGCAAGTGTGCCATATACATACTACACTGATAATGGCCTGTAACCTGCCAATGATCCTGTTGGATATATTCCCAGTTATCAATAACTTACCCAAAGAAAAGATGATGGTTAGTTTAGGGATTCTGAGTTTTATAATCCGGTATGGACTTGCCTCAAGTGTATTGATGGTTTTGGATTAAGCAGTGATTTTCAGACCTGCTTACCTTGCCCGACTGGTTGTTCCTCATGTTACTTCGCTAACAACAATTCTTGCCTAAATCCAATAATACTAAACTTGACATGTTTGTATTACATTGAAGAAATAACAGGTCTTTGCTTGTAAAATTGTAGTAGTGAATCATCTATCCCTAATATTCAAAACGGGATCCTCTACTGTTCATTATCAAGTTTGGTTCCAGGGCAACAATATATCAAGATAGATTGTGGAATTTTTACAGCATCAGACGGGACGAATCACGTGTTTTTTATTTTTGATCAAACCATCAAAAATGGAAATAATATCACTGTTCCAATCATTAAAAAATCATTAATTCCTTATGTTGGTGATGCAAATGGAACAAATTCTTCTAATATTTAGATTGCTTAACTTCAATCGGGTAACTATATCTCTCTCTATGATTCGAATCCAGGTAATTAATTTTACATTCTCAATCTCACTAACTCAATTCAGCAAATGGTCAGTACCTCCAATTAGATATTTCCTAATCTCATCTACGGAGCCAATACTCAGTTAAGCCATCCGCAGTTCATGAAGACATGGCTTTCATTCATTGGTGAGGTGATGAGCATAGCCATAGTATTGCTACATGCGGTTTTCATCGGTAATGATCTCCTCTACAAAGTTGATAACACCCTTATTCTAGCACAAACAATATATTATTTCTCGTTCGTGCAACTTCTAGTTGGAAATTTGTTGGCCCAATTTTATTATGGATGGATTTTTGCTCATTTTGGATTTTTCCCTAATTTCTTTTAAAGCTTAATTCCTTCTAATTATGTCGAATTGGCAGCTCCTAATGCCTACAAATTGGCTACTCTCGATGCTAATGTTATAAGAAACGCAGGATTTGCTTTCAGTTTGCTAATTGTGTTCCTCGGATGTTTTTGTTTAATTACAATAAGCTGTTGGATTATTCATTTAGTACTCAAAAAGCCTTAAATATGGTACCCGAGAATAGTAAAGAACTCCTTGGTGGGAGGACTGTAATTCATCAGCATGACTATTTTCTATTGGTCTGTGGCCAATTTACTTTACATTTCAGGATCTAATTCGACAAACTAAGACTTCTATACCAAAAGCAAAAGTTTATCGATATTTTTTATTGTCCTAATAATCTTTTATGCTGGAGTCAGATGGTTTTTCAGTCTGATAGGAGGATTATATATGACCAAACGAATTTTGATTGCCACAATACTTGCTGCTGCTTATATGAACTTTGATTTTTTGGCTCCTCTTATTATTGCTGAAACTGTCTTCGCCGTCCCCGATATTTTATCTAAAGGCCTGAAAGAAAACTGGAGATATGCTACTTGATTTGTGAGTATTTAGTATATGTGGGAGTGTATGTTCTTCTGTTCCTTTGTTTAAATCCTGGAGTAAATACAATAATAATTTCAATAATAATGTTTATCATTATAGTTATCTTAGCCTACGACCTAACAGATGTATACCTTTAGAGTCAAAACGAGTGGTTAGTTGATGAAAGTAATGACACTTTAAATTAGAATTAAATAGGCAAATAAATAATTTATAACAAATAGAAAAATAGGTTGTTTCGATCAAAATGATATTTTT
>Ga0302268_1001573_pt1 | contig 12047 bp, 14 predicted proteins | sample III_Bog_E2_1_FD_194554 | JGI IMG/M metagenome (GOLD analysis project Ga0302268, IMG submission 194554) | Peat permafrost microbial communities from Stordalen Mire near Abisko, Sweden - III_Bog_E2_1 | ecosystem: Environmental > Terrestrial > Soil > Wetlands > Peat | place: Sweden: Abisko...
TTTTCTTTCTAGGAACCTGTCCACCTAACACATACAGAGCTCCTAAACTTTTTAAAACAGTTTCATATCCAAAATATCCATTGATATTACTTAAAATCAAGAGCAATTCCTTAGACAGCACAAGTTTACTGGTGCTTATTTTCAGTAAATATTAAATTCCTGATTGTGTTACTCTTGACCCTTTTTTAGTGAGTTTAACCTCAGTCCCTGAGATTAATTTCAAATAGTCAATGAGAAATTGAGATATGATTTAATCTGATTCCTCATGAGGTTGGTAGTTATCAATAAAGTTTTAAATGATTTCGCAATAGAAGAAGATGTCATAAACTTGCTCACGCAGAGCCGAAGAGGTACTTTACAAGCACTTTGCTATAGATTTTATAATAGTTGAAGAATTTATTTTGTCAGATTGAAGCAATTACAAGATTTTGTTTAGCTATCCTTCAGGAGAAATAATGGTAGAACCAGACTTTGAAGATTTCGATGTTTGAGCTTGCTTTAAGCTTGGCTGCGCTTTCATACTTGCGGCAACACTGCTTTTATTCTTGGCAATTAAAGGCATCTCATGTTTATCATTTTTGACTATTTTTTGCATGGAGTTACTTCCAATGGGTAGACCAAGAACCTCCTTCATTTGTTCGATAACTGGAATGTATTCCCTATCTTTTTCCTTGCTAAAGAGATCAAAGCATTTTCCTAAAATTTTCTCTACATATTTCTTATTTTATATCCTTTCTCTGAGACTATCAAACTCTCCCTTGCATAATTAATCAAACATCTTTTCTTGGTTGAAAGTATAACAAAATATTCGGATAAAGCATATTGTGCAGCCATATTTTAGGTTTACCTTCGTTTCAAGAGAACCCATCCCTTCAAAAATAGCGTTCATCAGATCATTAGAACGGGCACTAGATACCAAAGTATCAACCAAAATCAAAAGAGTCGCATTAAGCGGATGCGTTTTATGCATTTTGAATTTTCTGAAAATAAATAGAAGAGGAAAGGAAGGTGGAATGAGCTGAGACCGAGCTCTAACCAGTGCAGTCAACATTTTGATTCCATTGGTGCTGATGATAAGATTGTTATCTTCGATCATGAGCTGCAAGTAATAGCAAAAATTAGAGAGCTGTCCGCTAGACGGTAACCCTGATATTTCGTCAATACATTCTAGAAGTTAGTCAGAGTATTTCTGCTGTTGCTTGGCCGTCAGTTGCTCGAAATGCGGAAGCTTCTCTATCAATTATCCTCGCATACCCTTTTTGATTTCCTATTTTTCAGGAGGGAGCTTAGGCTGATGAACTCGTGATTTAGATTATTATTATTTATTCTTAACAGGCTATTAGTCGTCTAGTTATCCTGCTATTTCTGCAGCCAATTCTTTAACACACACCTTAGGATGTTTTTTGGATATTTAGATTAGTTTTTTTTTCAGTGAGCTCATGCCTAAAGCCCCGATGATTTCAATTACAAACATGACTGATTTTTAATGGGGCAGTGCTAATCGATTATGAAGAGTGTTGGCTTCAATTTTGCACAATTCAAGGATATCTAAAAACTTTTACAAAATTATTTTCCGTTGCTGAGAGACCAAAGGAAATTTTTATAGCCCCTCAAATATCAATTTATTGAATTGCTTCTGCATGGCGGAATCAATGTGCAAGACCGCCTCAACGCATTCAAACCCCTGCAAAACGAGATGAGGATGCTTTTCCTAGACGAGGTTATTGAGGATGGTCGCAAATTTAGAAAGAGTAAATATTTAATTGCCCAGTTTCACCTCATGATTGGCAGAACTGATTGTTCCAATTGTGATGAGCATCAATTAATAAGCACGCTTTCGCACATTCCAGTTTGGGTGGCGGACTCTCGTAGCGAAGGGGGCCTGTTCTGCCTTTTCGATTTCTTTCAGGTCTGTTTCGTTCATTTGAATTGTATAGATCAAATTTAAAGCATTAGCATTGGTACAATATAGCTTTATAAGTTCAAATCCAGTTAATATTAAATGTTAACAAAATGTAATATAGCCTCTGAATCATCTTTTTTTCATTGCCTGCTTGAGCACCTGTCTTTAGACTTTACTTTCCCCCTCGGCGAAGTGGACTTTGTAGAGAACATTTGCGTTTTGGAACATACCCTACTTAAGCGAAATTAGAATGAATTGCGACTGCGGGAAACGTTGACTGATCATATAGCCAATATTTTCGGTGTGCGATAGATCCAAGGCTGAATCAATTTAGTCTAGGATGTAGAAAGGCGATGGTTTATACAGCAGAAGGGCCAATATGAATGACAAAGCCAAAAGGGATCGCTGTCCTCCTGAAAGTTAACTGAGATCTTTTTTGATGTTATTAAACTGAACACTCATCTCTGCGCCTTTTGTTACATCTTAATTATCAATAAGATTGAGGTGTGCAGAGGCACCAGGCAACAGATCGTTGAATATTTTGGATAGGTTAACTTTTACTGACTCGAAGCATTTCTGGAGAGTCTTTGTGCGTTTATCGTCCAAATCATGCATATTCGTGAGTAGTGTTACCTTGTCTATATAGATAAATGTTTACCCTTCTCTAAAGTTTCGCGTTTTTCCATTAAGTTCTTGTACTGTTAGTGCAGTTTCTGATAGGAATGGTCGTCGATATTCATCTTTGCGCTCCGCTTTAGTTTGTCCACCTCGCCTTCCACAGTCTTCAGCTCATTTTTGGTAGCCTAGTAATTGAATCCCGCATCAATTTAATATTGCTCATTGGGGTCCAGCCAAGGATGTTTATCCAGTAATGAATCAATAAATTTATGCAGCTCCGCTATCTCTTTGCGGATATTGTCTCCTGTATTGTCGAGCGTGCTCAGTTCCTGCTAAATCTTGTCCAGTGCGTTTCGGATATCGTTGTGTTAATTGTGAAGAGCCTTGAACTTAGCCTAATTAATGAGTATTTCTTTTTCGTATTTGTTTTTATCTTCCTCAACACGTTGGAATTCAATCTGATATTCTTTCATGCTGCCGGTCACCTCCCGCTCCTTCTTCTCCAATTCTAAGATTTAGACCTCCAAATCTTTGCCCATGACTCCAATGTGCTTGATATGAATCTTCAACTCCTCTATCTGCACCTCCAAATGGGATATCTTCTTCTTGCTGTCGTTTAGCTTTGCGATAGTTTTCTTCAACTATTTTTCCAACTACTAGCGCTGCTCTTTGATGGATTTGACCTTATGACTTTTCACGGATGATCGCAATTCCTCTATTTTAGCTATTCTGTCCTCCTTCTGCTTCTGTAATTCCTTTAGCTTGATTTCAATATCCTCCACTTCTTTCTTAAAATCTCTTTTTTTAATATTCAGAGATATGTTCATCAGCTTTGTCTTTATTTTCTCTCTCCTGTTGACTCTTCCCTCTAACTCCTTCTGCTTATTCCTATATTCATTCATTGCCCTCTGGTAGTTTTCGTACTTTTAGCGTTGACCATCAAAATTGCTCCTCTCGCGTTTAATTCTCTCCTCTATTCCTTGTAGTTCTGCATATTGAGGCAGCACCATTATGCTCTGATTTACATATCCGCCAGAAAGAGTGCCCTGCTCATAGATATCGCCATCATAAGTTACACAACGACAGCACAGCTGTCTGTTAGGATTGTAGGCTATCCGTTGCGCGATCTCCGAGTTAGAACAGATCATGAAATTGGAAAAAGCGTACATAATCGAGTTTTATACTTACTTAGAGAAAGTTATCAGTTCGTAGGCTGGTCGAGCCAAGCCACCGACCTCCTTGGCGACTTTACTTGCGAATGCTATCGTGTCCTGGCTCACTGATTTAAACCGAATTTTGTTGTTGGGAATTATCGTTACGTTTTTACCGAAGCTTTCCCTTTCAATGAGCTGTTTGGAGACTATTTCGTTTTCCACAACAATGTTGAACAGTCTGCCTCCTCCTCCGATCTCTAAAGCTTTCTCGTGAATCTTTTCTTTGGAGCGGAAGAGCATGAACACCTTCCCTTTGACTTTACTACGATCGAATCCGTTATAAGGGTCTTGATAGTAGAAGTTCAGCTGGAAATACTGATTTAGCAGCCTTTTCCTTGCATTCTCAAGTTATTTTAAAGTTGAGTTTGCCAGTTAGGGATCTTCAACTGTTTATGGAGGTTTCATGTTCTCGATGGAACTTATTTAAGCCTCGATTTATTTTAGTGACTCAGCCAAATTTTAATTGCTTTCCTTCATTTCAGCTGTCACTTTCTTGTCGTTTTCAATTTCAGTTCGAAGAGTATCTTTTTTGGAAGTCATCACCTTAATTTAAGTATTGATAGCTTGCACTCTTCCCTCCTATTGTGCAATCTGTTTTTAGATCAATTGTCCGGCCTCCTTATCACTAGTTGATTTGCTGAATTCTTACAAAAGGTTTTAGCTTTCTTCCTTCTGTTTGTCAGCTTGAAGTAGCATCTTTTCTTACCACTCTTTTTCTTTACGTCGACGATCAAGTTCCTATTACTTGGAGGCCATCTCCTGTTTACCAGAAATAGCCTAGTTGTTGAGTTTCTGAATCCGATGCCGAATTTGTCCCCTTTCATTGTCTTTTTAGGCCAATAGACTTTTAATTTTTTGGTAGGCTTGAAGTGAGGGGTTCGTGGTCTTACTGGAGACCAATTTCTGCTGAGTCTCCAATTCTGCGAGTCTTTCAGCATTGATCTTGGCCTGTTCCCTCCTTATTCTGATAGTATCTCCACAATTGGCCAATTCCAGTTCTCTTTGCTGGAGATGTCTCTGTTTAACTGTTAGTTAAAAGATTCTTATCTTTTCGTTGAGGTGGTTTAATAATGACTCCTTGTCCTTATAGGCTATATATCTCCTCCGATCAGCATCCAGTTTCTGCATTTGAGGCTCAATACTTGTACTGAGTATCTCATTAATGGCCTTTAGCTTTTGCTCTTTTTTCTATATAATCTTTTATGACTCCATTTTGGTCTTGTTGTAGTATGCTGTTCCTGCCGTCTCTTCAATCATGCCTAATAACTAGAGGGGTTTCAAATTTATAATTTTAGTTATTTGACCCTGCTTAACCAGGAAATGAGGATTCTCAATGTTGAGTTGCACACTTCGAAACAAGTTCTTGACCTTGGTCAAATTGGACGACACTCCGTTAATGAAAAACTTTGTTATTTTGTCTTTTGTGATTTGGCGGGTAATTACCAACTACTCACAGTTCTCGTATCCGGTGGGACGCATCTGCTTTTCCACACATCTAAATTTGATGGTGACTGAGGCCTTTTCTATGCCTGCAAAGCCTTCCTTGTATATTAGTTCACTGAGTCCTGTCTTAAGACGCAGCATCTCTTTACTCGTGGATCCAAGCAGGAACTGAATACCATCAAGGATGTTGCTCTTGCCCGAGCCATTAAGACCAGTGATAGCGTTGAACTGAGGGTCGAAGCCTGAGACAACTGTGCGATTCATGTAGGTCTTGAATCCTTCGAGTATGACTTATTCGACGTACATGCAAATTAAATATGCCGCCTGTTTTCTAAGGGCACGAATAAGGTATAATAAATAATCTCTCTTTTCAATTGCACTGATGAAACAATACTTTAAGATTCAGTTCTTCATCCAATATCAAAATGAATAAATGATTTCAATTCAAACAATCAAATTTATTCCTTCTCGCCTATGACGTAGCAACCTCTGCAACATGTTTCAACAAATATAAATTCGGGCTATTTATATATTTTATTTTTCTTTTGCTTTTTTCCTCTCAATCTGATTGGCTGATGGACGAGTGATTTGCTCAGCACTTGGTTGATGTGTCTTTAAATCCATTAGAAATAACTCTTCCAATAGATCTCATGGTTTGAAATACTGTTTTATAACTAAATAAATCTTTGATCCCAATAAAAAAATACATTTTCACTTTTACGAAACAAACTATGTTGATGAGAGTAGCTAACATGGGCTTGTATTATCTCCTTTTGCCGAATTATCCAGTCAAAATATGACTCTTTTAGATGCTGCAATATTTTGCTGATTTTTCTTCCATCCTCGAGGAAGTGCTGGTAAATGTTATAGACTTTCATTTTTATTGATTTTACATATTAATTTTTACTGGGAGATTAACTGCTCGAAGAAAATAACGAAGAAAGCCATGATTCTGTGTTTTCTTAAATAATACTGGTGGCTAATCTCTTTAGCTTTAAGGCCAGCAGCCATAGCTCGTTGAGCCAAAAGCATTGGTTGTATAGTTCCCACTTAAAAAATTTAATTAGTAATTCAAAATCTATGATGGCCATATATTTGAAATAATGATACAAATACTGTTTAATTTGTTTGCCCAATTTTTCTTCTTCAGCTGTAATGCAAATGTCAGCAAACTAACTTTGCATATTTATCCATTCCTGCGTCAATATACATCTTGCACGGATCCTTTTCTATAATTGGTTCAACTCATCCTGAATTATTTGAGTTGCCTGTTGCATATTTTATAGCTCCCTACAAAAGAAACAAACTGAACCTCAATTGTTTAGTTGAACTCTCAAATGCTTCTTTCATATACTAAATTGTGTCTTATGGATATTTATTCCGTTATGTCTCAAGTAGATTAGTCAAAGTTTTTAATTGTAAAGCAAATGATTGCTTGGATATCTCAGAAGTAGATTATAGGAATATATTTTATTCAATTAGTGAGGAGTAATTAGCAACATGATGTTTAGTTTAAGACTGTTTGGTAAAAAGACCACGTCGAACTGATTCAGAGCAACTTTTGTCTCGACTTAATAAAATATGCTATTTTGCAGGCATGGTGTTTGAAATAGCATTTAAAGAATGAATGATTTAAATTATACAAATGTATATAGATATATGAATAAATGACAAGATGCAACAAAAATGATAATATTTGCCTACCCATGATTCTATATTTAATTATCATTGAAAAAAGGAAATCATCAACTGTTGCCGATATTATTATTAAAATAGAAGAATAATGAAATGTAGGATTGATGGCATCAAGAATTATTTATTTAGCAAATTTATTCAGTCTTGCCAAAATTCTAACTTATCAAAGATGGTGTTGCTTTGTTGGCATTATTCTGTATAAATAAAAAAATGTTTGCTGAGATTATGATTCAACACCATGATCATAATGTTCATGCCCTGCATTAAGGCAAGGCTATCACATCTCATTCAATTAATCCTCAAAATATGGAAGTATTATGTCAGCCCTATCATTGTATTTCGACCACGGTAAGGTCTCATAACGTAGATATCATCATGTTGAAATTTAATTATAATCATAGAAACATTTCCTATTAATTTGAAGTGATTTCTATACTAAAAATCAATCGTAAATTATTCAACAATTCAAAACTATTTAAAAATATTACTTGGAATGTCAATTAAAAATCCATCGATTTGAATTCATTAGTTATGAATTAGAAACATTTTCAATATATTTAGTTTGATCTCAATCAAAATATGAATCCAGTTTAAGGATAAAATTTTTACGGTTTGTATTCTCTTCCCAAATCTTGGTCACCAAAAGTTCCCTCGACTTGTTCTCCCTTTAAGAATTTATCTATGGCCTGCAAATTTAAATCAAGCATCAATTGACTTAAATGATGGTTCTTAACCTTTTTCAAAGTATTGCCAATAATGAAACCCATATCAGTCTGATGGAGATGATCTCCATTTTTCCAAAGGACAAACTCCGCTTTGTGTAATTTTAAAAATTAGCCATTTCTGGTGTGCATGTCCTTATTCTTTACAAATTATTCGTTTGCTAAGATAAGAAGAGGACATTAAAAAGATTATTTGAATTTGGAATCGCTCAAAGGGAACAGCCAAGGATCTAAAAGAATTATTTGAGTCACTTTTTTCTTCAATTCAGCTTAGAGACTATGATAGGCTTGAATAATTGTCGAGCAGCCATAAGAATGACCCATTAAAACAATTCTTTTGTTTTCAGCTTTAAGAATAGCTTGGTAATACTGAGCTGCTCTCACCTGAACTTCTCTTTCTCTGAATTTTTTGATCTCTTCTTTTCCTGTTATTCCAGTGTTTATTACTTAGGTGTGCTGCACTGCTGCGATTTTATACTTCAGACCAGCCATATGAACCAAAATGGAAGTGTAATAAAAAGGCGTTGCTCCCCTTCCGTGAGAAAATATCAAACTAGAGTTTGTTTTAAGCTATTTTCCTTCTCCGATTTTGATGAAATGCTTATCAATAAAGGACATAAAGAGATAGTGTCCAACCATCTTCAGAATTCTGCTTTGAATGTTAACATGTTCCATTAATTTTTATATTTCCTTGGTGTGATTCCATTTTATTTCTTTAATCGCAATGCCCTCGCTTTAGTCGAGAGGATAAAACTCAAAGTAATGGAGATTATTTGATATTGAATCCTCTCGAAAGCCAACAATTTTTTGAGGTTGAGGCAGCCAGTACATTTTAAAAGCGATAAAATCAACAATACCTGTAAGAGACGAAACTAAGTACTGAATGAATATTTTTTCTCCTAGTTCTCCATAAATTTGCAAGAAAATAAGAGGTCCTAAAAGGAAGGTAGATGGAGTGAATCCTTACTTGATGAATTTGGCAATAATAAAAAAGATGAGAAGACAGAAATACCATTAAAGTGAAATCAAATGGGTTGTGAAGACTCTGATGATGACTAGCATGTGTATAAATTGTTCAATAAGAAAAGTTCTCTTTCTCATTCCAAACATTGATGAATAAAATCAGATTTGAAATATCAATTTAATATATCTCAACAACAACAAATGAAATCGGTTCTATTCTTAAATATTTTTGATATTAGTATTTTAGGTTTGGGAATAATAATAAAATTCTGAAATTCATATGTTAATTGTAAAATTTTATTATTCTATAAAAAATACGATGAGATTATGTAAATGTTAAAATAATGGCATTTTACAACTTAGATATGCCGTAATTTTGATAATGGCAAGATTCAGCCTGCTAAAATTAAAAGCCTATGAAAAATTAATAGAGAATTCTTCTGAAACTACTACCTAAAAATATATATTTTTTAATTGAGTTTAAACTGAAGCCTAAGCTCTATAATTTATCAAATATATTCATTTGTTACCTGAATTTAAATTATTTACATTAAATTGTTCAGCTCTTAACGATATGTTTAAAATATTGATTCTGGCATTTCATATTATGCACTTCAATAGCTGATGCTGGAGGAAATAAGATTATTTAATAACCAATGCTAAAAAATATAATTTGATGGTTTCATCATCTCCTTTTTTAATAAGAAAATTAGAAAATACTTTACAAAGAAATCATTTTGCTATTGGTAATCAGTATTGTCAATAAATATAATAATAGCTTGATTTATCCGGTGAATCGTCATAAAATTATTATTATGAAAATTTAATCGAACATATTGGTAATATATAATTTAAACAACATGAAATAGAATAATGACTCACATAACCTACAGATTGAATAGTAGGATTATTTAGAGACTTCTAATCAACTTTTTGGGGGAATGCCTCCAACTATGGAGAATATCGATTTTTCAACAGTTAATTCAAAGAAAGTATAAACAACTGAACATACGGCAAAAAGCAATTTAAAAAAAACTAACCATACTGACAGAAAACCAACGTCGATTCACGAATTGGTTTAGCCAAGTTAAAAACAAAATTCATTCACATCTCTACAATCTTAAACTTGCGCTAAAACTTTGAAAAAACTCAAATATCAAAGGGATCGTTTGAATAAACAAAAAATTAAAAAAATGGGACCCAATCATAAACCCCTCTGCACTAATGATTTAAATAAGAGTTTGGGTAGTCAAAGAGTTACCGGCATCTGCCGGAACGTAGTTACCAAATTACGGAGAAATAACGTTTATTAAACTCCACTCAATTAATAGCATTTTTCTAAATTTAATGAACCATTGAAGCACGATGGGATTGTCCTTCAATAATGCCTCAGCAACATCTTGGACATCTGTGGTTTCCTAATTAACCTGTTTTTACTCTTTAGCCAAACTTTCTCAATTGCCTTCTCAGAAGTAAATATTTTTATATTCAGTTTCAAGACAATAAATTTGTTGAAGTTATAAGCGCCTTGGGTCTAGTATTCTACTGCTTGCTAATTTTTCTTAACTTTTTCTTAGTAAAAAAGATCAACGGAGTAAATATCTCCAAAGTTTAAGATATTACGCATGAGTATCTACGCAGTGATTTCATAATCGATATTTCGATGGTTTGCATTATCTCAGCTACTTTCCTAACGGAAAGTCTCTTTTTTAGAGGTGTCCTTCTCTTATTAACTGTTCTAAAGCTTCCTTATATGATGGATAAATTTTCAAAATTTGAACGAGGAATAGTCAGTAGCATGTATTATCAACGGTATTGGTCCCTCTTTAAGATTATTCTATTCAACTTCGCCTTTGCTCACTTCATTGCCATCATATTGAATTTGATGACTAAAAATCAATCGTACAATTGGCAAGTCGTCAAAGGAATATCTAATGCTCCTTTTATTTAAAAATATATTTGGTCGTATTACTGGGCGACCACCATCATGCTTACAGTTGGATTTGGAGATATTATTCCTGTTACTTCCGAATAAGCACTTTGGATGATTTTCATTGAAATCATTAGCTGCATTGCTTTTTCATATAACATCAGCTGTCTAGGAAATTTAATCGGCAATATCAGAGCCCAAAAAGAAGAGATTTAAAAAAACAGAAGCGTTTTCGAAAATATGTCAAAGAACAGTGGATTTTCAAAGGATTTAGTATAAAAAGTTGAGAGTTATATCGATCAATCCGTCATAATCAGGAATAAATTTAACATTCAAGTAGAAAAGGAGTTCATTTAAAGCTTACCTTCAGGATACAAGCAATAAGTTATGTGCTAATCAAACAAAAATATTCTAATGAAACTTAGCTTTTTTGGAAGTTTGCTGGAAAAGAGTATTATCAAATTAGCTGAAAATATTGAAAGGCAGATGTATCACCCTGACGAAATTTTAAGACCTTTCAACTCTACTTTTAAAGTGCGTATTCTTAGAGAAGGTACGATAGGCTACGTAGGTCACAACAAGACAAACTGGCTCCCACTTAACATTATTTCAAAATCTAAGATGGATAATCCCTTTTTGATCACTATTGAGTTCCTGACTCGCAAGCAGCCCAACTATGAAATAAAATCTTTAGATTACTCCATTGTTCACTAGCTGAGCGAGTAGGCCCTTGTTTAAGCCTTAAGAACCATTCCTAAAGATTTTCAGTATTACTCTTTCCTGAAGGATAAATCAAAGCATATTGTAGATGAATTTGAGACTGTGTAATGTGCTGAATGCCCTACTAAACACACGCAATGTGATTGTCCCAAATCTCACTATATTCCTCTAAATTAACATATAGTCTACAGACATTTGCATAGTCTCAAAGTTTCCAAGAATCAAAGAGCTTCCTAACATTAACGAAACAAAGTTATGCTAAATGCTCTAAAAATGTTGAGTAAATGTAACGAAGGCATTGAATTGCGAAAGGAAATTGCATTGCCAATCTCGAAGTGTAATTATAAAAATCAAATTACCTTTATGAACTTAATCTCTAAGAAGCCATTCAATGACGAGACTACTTTAAAATAGACTGAAGTAGGCTTTATAGACAATGATGGACAGATGAGAATGACAAATTCAATGAAGAATTCTGCCAAAAACGAACTTCAATTACAGGACTTTGAAGACGAAGTTTGGAAATTGGCAGTAGACGTTTCCTGGAATTACGAGATGTATTACCCTCTGGAAAACTCTCTCAATTTGTCGTAAAATTTTAGTCTTGAGAAAAGATTAGCTAAGGGGGTCAAATATGAAGGTTCAGATATTCTGAGTGAAATTAAAAGATGATTGAAAATATATTTGAGTTATTAAAGTAATTACAGTTCAAATTTATTTCACCTAACTTCATAAAATTATTCCGTTGAAGAATTGTATTTTTTTAGCAATATTTTAAATAATCATCCTTGAAAACCCTATTTATCTATTCACATTTAGCAATTGCATCTTGTTGTGAA
>Ga0302268_1001578_pt1 | contig 12032 bp, 9 predicted proteins | sample III_Bog_E2_1_FD_194554 | JGI IMG/M metagenome (GOLD analysis project Ga0302268, IMG submission 194554) | Peat permafrost microbial communities from Stordalen Mire near Abisko, Sweden - III_Bog_E2_1 | ecosystem: Environmental > Terrestrial > Soil > Wetlands > Peat | place: Sweden: Abisko...
CAAATTCAATAATATCACTGTCATCATTAAGATTGTTGTGGTGTTGCTGTTTGTTGGCTTTGGAATCTCCCATATCCATCCCCAAAACTGGGTGCCATTTATCCCTAAAAATACCGGCATTTGGGGACAATACGGTTGGTCGGGTATATTGACAGGTTCGGGAGTCATATTCTTTGCTTATATCGGATTTGATGCAGTATCTACCACTTCACAGGAAGCCATTAATCCAAAACGTGATTTACCGTTAAGTATCCTGTTCTCCCTGTTGATTTGTACCATATTATATGTGGCAGTCAGTTTTGTGTTGACGGGAATTGTCAATTATAAAGAGCTAAATGTAGCAGCTCCCATTGCTCTTGCAATCGATAGGTGCGGACAGGGGTTGAAATGGCTTGCACCGATTATCAAAGTGGGCGCCATTGCCGGCTTAAGCTCTGTCATTCTTGTTACTCTACTCGGACAAACCCGTATATTCTTTTCTATGGCTCATGATGGATTGTTGTGGAAAAGCTTTGCAAAAATTCATTCGAAATTTAAAACACCCCATTATTCTACATTGATTACCGGTTTCTTTACCGCATTGATGGCCGGTATTTTTCCTATCGGGCTGTTGGGCGAACTTGTCTCTATCGGAACGTTGCTGGCTTTTATGATTGTTTGTATCGGTATTCTGATCCTCCGTAAAACCGAACCCGACGCACCCAGACCTTTCAAAACTCCATGGGTACCCTTTGTTCCTCTCCTCGGGGCATTTGTTTGCCTGATTCAGATGCTGGCATTACCGGGTGATACATGGCTACGACTCATCATCTGGATGGCAATCGGGTTCCTGATCTATTTCGGTTACGGTCGAAAACACAGCGTTGCCCGAAAAAACAGAAGAGCAGAAAGCATTGAACATTGAGCATTGAGCATAGAACATTGAGCATTAAGCAAAGAGCAAAGAGTCGGGAACCAAGAGCAAAGAGCAAAGAGCAAAGAACAAAGAACTAAAAGCAAAAGAGCATAGAGCAAATAATAAAAGGCAAATATTTATTACCCAATAAGCCAAAAGTCCCAAATGTAAATGAGTCATTGTGTTTTCATTTTTCTTATGATAAAGAACGTAAATACAGTCCGGTTTCAACGCAAGTGAAACAGCATGATGAAATTCACCCAAGCCATGAAATGTAATCTTGAATAAATCATTCATACAAAGCAGCGTGGTGATGACAAACTTGAATTTTGTACGTTGTGCTACCTGTTTCTCCGATTTAGGGTTAAAAGGAGCTGTAAACACTTTCAATACATTCATCCCGTTTCTATATTTGGCAGCTACGGCGCTACCGTGACGCCCGGATATCTTTCCGAAGGACGTTGATACAAATGTTGACATAATTTTAAATTTTTAAGTTAGTTAATCCTGAATGAATAGTGATAAGGCTTGACTACTGTGAGGATAGTAAAATTATCCTTATTCATTTTGGTTGTTTTTTATTTTTGATATTTTTTAACTGCGTTTGCATATCTGATGGAACTGAAACTCACTTCATTTCAATCTTGTTACATTTACTCCGTACCCCAAACCGGGGTGAGGATACATCAACTGCATTGATTTCATTTCACGGCTTCTTCTCCGGTTTATGACGAATTGAATAAAAGATATACCGGTTTGAAGTCGTATAAGTTCAACCGGTTTGTTTCGTTTCAATATGGAAAATGCAGCACTCATAATTTTTACGTTACGTACTGCACAAAAAAAATGCAACACTGTTTTAATTGTGCTGCAAATAAACTCTCTTATAGTTGGGTGCATCTTACACCTAATATTGACCTAAAGTTGTTTAACATTATTTTTTCAATTCTTTATAGTAATATTCCTCTGCTTTTTTCTCAATATCTTTAAATGGTTTCATAAATGTATTTATCTCAGAATTCTTTGCTAAAGATAAGAATGAACTATACCTTTCAAAATCATCCCCTAACAATCTGCCAAACTCATTCAAAATTTCTTTTATATTATTTGCAATATATCCATCCTTAGTTTCAAACATCCGTGCATCAAACATAGCCGAAACAATCTTAATAAAATCAGTTTTCTTTTTGGGGGTCAGTCTGAACCTGGGTACTACCGGCATGTATATAGGTGAGTTATCATTTACAGAATTAACATTCTGTGGCAAGTTCTGAAAATGAAAATCAATCACCTCGATGGCTTTCGTGCAGGTTGAGATGATTTCATGGTAGATACTTTCTTCAAGCGGAGTAAGCGACAGACCCATACAAAATAATTCACATTCGGTTTTTGCATCAACAAAAATCTTTTTCCAGATTTATAAATCCGGTTCATATTGCGCTTCCAGTGAAATCCGCTGAATATTAAACATGGATGACAAATCCGATAGGGTGATCAAAAATTTCTACAATCGTATAATGAAAACGGAGTATAACATTTCACTTGAAAAAATTTTACATACGAAAAAAAACTCACTTCTATAAAAAGTGAATATCGTTATAAAGTTGTATTATATTTAAGTGATTAACCCTGTTGCATTTTATAGATTTTTTTATAATGAATGGGCAATCGCAATTTTGATGGCCGGAACATGTAAGGTAATTGTTATTCTTTGAAAGTATTCAACAATGAATTAAGATCCGATTTATCAATAAAATAATTGGATCCCATTTTGATGCACATTCTCCTAAATTCATCAATTGGATAATTGGTAAAAATCACCTGCACGATTGAAGGTTTTTCTTTTTTAAATTTCTGCAAGAGTTCCAATCCACTTCCATCTGGGAGCGCTATATCCAAGATGACTTTATCAGGGACAAAGTCCGAAAACAATTGAATAGCTTCTGCGCAATTAAATGCCTGCCGGATTTCAATGCTTATATCCATTTCACTTATTGCCTTCTTTAATCGCGATTGCAACAATTGTGAATCATCAACGATCAGTAATTTAAACGGTTTATTTGTACTTGTCATTTTATGGATTTTACGTTTCAAACTTAGTGATTTTGCTGTTTCTAATATATAGGAAGAAATCCAAAACGATGATTAGACTTATTTACCATTGAATATAAGAAATTGTCTTAGAGCAACAAACAACTGTTTTCAATCAAAGTAATTTATAGTTTAATTACAGGTTTCATACTTGTTAAACTGCCACATTTTACCTGGGTGGTTATTCATTCGAAAGTTCTTGAAACGATTAGAATAACCTGGTTAATATCGATCTCCCCGCAAAATAAAAAACTGACGAACATCGATGTTTAATCTCCTTTCGTCAGCCTCATTAACTAAATGGTACACATCACTAACTTTTTCACTCTGTAAACTAAAACTAATCAAGGCTTTTTAGATTTTAATCTGAAATTATGCATATTATGAATTCGATATATCTGAAAGGATTTACAGTTAAAAATAAAACGAAAAATCATATGGAACGAAAAATCATATGGAATAACAATTTAATGTACATAATAGACAATTATGCAAATTTTCCGATTTATACTCACACTCATATTCTTTGTATCGTTCTTTAAATGAAGCTTCAAATCGTGTAAACAAACAATTGAGGTTTATAGTTTTAGCAAATATTTTTAGTTCTTTGCTTGCTTGATAGGCTGAAAACATTTCCTTCCAATTAAACTGTTTTTCTTTTAATATATTAAAAAAATTATAAGTTGTAAGAAAAAAATCTATGTTATGGGCAGCAATGATCTTAATTTCATCCGAACTGTTTAATTGTCTTGTTATTATTTCTTTAATATTGACAATAAAATCATCGGTATCTTTTATGAAAATAAACTCATTTTCATTCGCTATCTTTTGTTTTTCTCTTACATCCACCTGCTTATCTTTTAGTTGTGTTACATTGAAATGAATCACTTCTGAAGTATTTGCTAAATATTTTTTTATAGCATTACCACTGTTAATCAGTTGTTTATTATCACTATTTTAAACGTTAATCATCTAATAATGTGTATGTAATGATAATAAAGCAGATCGGTTCATAATCATATTTAGGTTTATCAGTATGAATAATAGTACACTTAGATGTCAGAATATTTGCTTTAAATAGAAAAATCAGAAGATTTCTTTTATCAAACCCTGTTAATGACATTTTTTCTTTCTTCGTAGTCTTTTACTTAAATTATTGATAAAAGTATATGATATTTAATTACGATAATCTTTCAATTGTTCCTGAAGTCGTTTACGTGCTAAGAAAATCCTGCTTTTTACAGTTCCAAGCGGTAAATTCATTGATTGAGCAATTTCTTCATATTTAAATCCCTGAACATGCATTGAAAAAGGAATGCGATATTCGTCAGCGAATGATGCAATACTATTGGTTATTTCTCCAATAGCGTAAGAGCCTTCAGGACTATCAAAACCTGAATTTTGGGGTAAATTTAAATGATGTAAATCTTCCGTTCTATCAACGACAGTCTGGTTACGGACAATTTTTCGATAGTTATTTATGAAGATATTCTTCATTATAGTCAATACCCAACCTTTGAAATTTACATTATCGATAAATTTTTCCTGATTATCCAATACTTTTAAAGTAGTGTCTTGTAATAAATCTTCGGCATTGTCACGGTTTAAGGTGAGGGAGAAAGCAAAATTCCGCATATTACTTTGTAAAGCCACTAATTCGTTTTCAAATTCAACGTTTTTCATAATGTTGTAGTTTTATGAGAGAATAAATATATTGAGTTGTGTAATAATCTGGCTAAACTAATCTTTCTGAAATAGAAATTTATCCTGTGTTTAAATTACTATGCAAAAATATAGATTCTACTAATTTGAAAAAATAGGTCAAAAACCAATTGTGTTATTAGAAAAATTTACATAAGCATATAGGAGTTTGTCCTATGATGGTTCAATGTAAATTCCTTTTCTTTTATGTCCACAAAAAAACTCCTGTTATTTTTCAATAACAGAAGTTATTAGTATCTTAACTTTCAATTTCGTGTATTTTTTGGCAAGATATTGCATATTTTACCTTCATACAATTTAATCTGAGCTAGTTCATGTTTGGTTCTAAAATCAAAATACGAAGTATTTTCTTATCCGTAATTTATCCGCTCAATTAGTATACATCCGCGTTCTATTCTTAATTCTGGCTTGTCCAGGTTAGGTTAAATTAAAAATAATTCTACGTTTTTGGTCTTGTTTGTTTTACAACCATGTAACGACCATCAAATTCAGCTCCGTTTAATTTTTTAATTGCTTTTGTTCCGAACACATCATCTTTCATTTCTACAAAAGCAAATCCTTTCGATTTACCAATATCTCGATCTTTGATGATTTTAAAGGATTCTTCATGACCGTACTCTTCAATGACACCTTGAAGGTCACTATCTCGAACTTTGCAACTTAGAATTCCAAAGTAAATATTCATAAACTAACTGATTAAATGTAATTCAGGATAACTCAATATTAGTACTAATTATTAAGCACTCTTAATCTTAAAGTTAAGTCACCCTTAAAGTGACCCTGCAAAAATAAATATTCAGTTTAATTAAAAAAAAAGGTCAAATACCAATTGTGATATTAGAAAAAATCACATTTAAACATAGAAGTTTGTTCTATGTTTAAATCATACGATAAAAACGAAGAAAGTATAATGTGATGTAAGGCGGGTTAAACTAAGATTCTAAGAAACTGATTTGTGATTTAACATTTACTATTGAAAACTATTGAGTGTTTAGTTAGTTTCATAGAAGTATTTCGTGTACTATTCTATTCCACCAGATTGTTCTTAAAAGCATAATACATGAGTTCGGCATTGTTTTTCAGGTTCATTTTCGAAAGGATATTAGCCCGGTACACACTAATAGTTTTTACACTCAAAGAAAGCTCTTCACCTATGGTGGTGACATTTTTTCCTCCGGCAATCAAAAGGAAGACCTGATGTTCCCGGTCGGATAATATCTCGTGGGCCGGCTTGTCGTGATCACTCCGTAATTCATTAGTAATGAGTTCTGCAATTGACGGTGTAAGATACGTTCCTCCGGACAGGATTTTACGGATGGCTTCCAATAGGATTTTAGAGGAAACATCTTTGGTCAGGTAAGCGGAAGCTCCGGCCCTGATAGCTCTCACGGCAAACTGGTCTTCGGGATACATGCTGAATATGATCACCCTGGCCTCCGGTTGGTGTTCCTTGATATCTTTCAATACTTCCATGCCATTCCTGCCCGGCATACTAATATCCAGCATCACCAGGTTCCATTTATTACTATTGATAAGCTGCATAATTTCCGAGGCGTTTGAGGCTTCGCCATATTCTGCCTGAGGAAAATTTTCAGTTAAAATCTTTATGATGCCATCACGCATCACTACGTGATCATCGGCTACCAGAATTTTTAAATTTTCAGTTCTCATGGATTGTTTATCAGATATAAATTATTTATGAGTGTATTTATTTTTTGAGTGAAAAGGTGACAGTAGTTCCTAACCAGGGAGTACTTACAATGTCGATCTCCCCACCAATCGACATGGCACGTTCATTCATCCCCAGCAATCCCAAAGAACCGGTTTGAAGGCTTGCGTTATACACAAAGCCAACTCCGTCATCCCTGACTTTCATAATGAAATAGCCTTCTGATTTGTATATTGAAACCCATAGGTTTTTTGCCTTGGAATGCCGTGATATATTGGTGAAAATTTCCTGCAGTATCCGATATATAATGGTAGTTTCATCTTTGTTAAATTCCAGGTTCATTTCTTCTATTTGGTACTCACAACTTATTTTGTTTCTCATCCTGAATTGCTTAATTTTCCATTCAATGGCCGGGAAAATACCCAAATGATCCAATATCCCGGGCCTTAGTTCAGTGGCAATCTTTCGGACGGAGTCAATCAGTGAGTCAACCATGCTGTTCAAGGCACTTAATTCACTTTTAACCATTTCAATCGTTAAACCGGAAGTATTTTTTAATCCTTCCATATCGTATTTCAGAGCAGTGAGCAGATGTCCGAGTTCATCGTGAATCTCCCTCGAGATACGAATTCGTTCCTCTTCTGCTACAACATCCATCCGGTGGGTAAGTGCCTGTAAATGTTTTTTCGATTCTATCAAAATCAGTTTCTCATTCTTCTGGGTTGTGATATCCCGGTTACTCCCACGCTGCCCGATCCATTTACCCTTTACGTTGAATACTTTCTGACAAGTGTGTCCTACCCATCGCACTTCACCATCGAAAGTGATAATTCGAAAATCCAGTGAGCAATTCGAAACATGACCCTTATTTTTTTCATCAAAATGATGCCTTACCAATGTTGCATCATCCGGATGGGCAATTTTGACTAACAATTCCGGATCATTCATAAATTCTTCTGCCGGATAACCGGTGACTATTTTACTCGAAGGTGAAACATAAATATATTTTCCATGCGTATCAATCCAGGTCTCCATATTATAGGTAAAGTCAGCGACGGTACGGTATTTTTCCTCGGCACTTTTCAGATGTTGTTCCTGTTGAATGCGGATCTTTATTTCAGCATTCAATTGTTCATTCTTCACCTCCAGTTCACGGGTTCTTAATTTAACCACTTCTTCCAGCTTTTCATACGATGTGGAGAGTAACTTCTGAGCTTCCTGATGCGCTTTCCTCAATCGGATAGCAGTGATACCATAGGCCAGATCATTGGCCAATTCATTCAATAGTTTTACTTCATCTTCAGTAAACGGATCTAGTTTCCTTGAATAAATAGTGATTGCTCCAAAAGCAATGCCACTATTTAATAAAGGGATCGATATTGACGAGGAATATCCTCTTTTCAATGCATCTTCCCGCCATGGCATGAAAGTTGGATCGGTGAGCATATTGGTGCATATACTGGTTTGTCCGGTTCGAATGGCTTGTCCGGTTGGACCTCTGCCAAATTCATTATCACCCCAGCTCAACCTGATGGTTTCGAGATATCCATCTTCGAAACCCGCATTGGCGACTGGTTTTATGTTTTTTGCTTCATTTTCTTCCGAAAAACCAATCCATACCATAGAATATCCGCAATCTTCCCTTACAATGTTGCATACCTGACCCAGATATTCAGTTTCATCCATCGAATGAACCATTGCCTGGCTGCTCTTGCTGAGGGCTGCAAGGGTCTGATTGAGTTTTTTCAGCTCGTCATCTTTTTTCTTTAACTCCGATATATCAATAAATGTGCATATCACTTGTTGGAGTTTCCCATCCTTCCCCAACTGCGGCTCTGCCTGGACCAGCAACCAATTGAGTACTCCTGTTGATGAATTAACGACACCCATGATACAATCCCTGACAGTCTTGCCGGTGGCTATAACCTGCGCTACTGGTTGGTCTTCCTGTAGAAATGCTGAACCATCATCATGGATCACTTTCATATCCTGATAAAAAAATGGAACTTTCTGAAGCTGACTTTCGTCTATTCCCAGCAGTTCGAACGCCTTTGGGTTACTTAGGATGACTTCGAAACCGGGAGTAAACAACAGTATCCCGGCCTGCATGCCCCATACCAGGTTTCTGAATTTTTCTTCGCTGATTCTGAGTGCCTCTTCTGCTTCTTTTTGTTCTGTTACATCCCGGATAAATGCTACAAACTGATTGATTTCGCCCGAATTTTCCTGTACCGGATAAAAAGTAAGATCATAAATCGCTCCCATTCGTTTATCCTCAAACCGAACGAATGAACCTGTAGAAATCATATCCTGAATTTGTCCCCTCCGCTTGTTTCGAATATCTGGAGGTGACAATTCAAAAGCATTTTTACCTGGTAATTCTTCCAGAAGTAAACCCCATCGGTCAGCAGCTGTCTGGTTACCCATCAGGATATTACCTTCCAAATCCAGCATCATGATTGACTCGGTTACACCATTAAATACTGCATCCAACCTCTGTTCACTCATCAACAGGGCCTCTTCAGCTTTCTTTTGTTCAGTAATGTCGTGTATAATGGTATACAGCAGGGTTGATTCATGTATCCCGATCGGACCTGAATACACCTCTACATCCCTTAATTCACCGCTGGCCAACCGATGGCTAAAAAGATAATGATTCTGTTTTTCAGCAAGGGATTTATGCATATTAAGGCCTATTTCGTCAGGGGGAAGGGTGTTGATTTCTGAGATGTTTTTCACGCACAACTCACTGCGTGACCAACCATAAAACTTGCATGCCGCCGGATTGGCATCCCTGATTTCTCCGTTTTCAGGATTAATGAGCAACATAACAGAATAATTACCCTGAAACAACGATTTATAACGTTCCTCACTTTGACGTAATTTTTCTTCCGCTTGTTTACGTGCTGTTATATCATGCAAAAAGGCAATAAACTGCCCTCCATGATTTCCCTGATATTGAACACTAATTTCAATATGAAGCAGACTGCCATCTCTACGCAGATGTTGAGATTCAAACCGGCTCTCACCTGTTACAATAATATCCCGGACGCGTGCTGCCAAGTTGATCTCTTTATCTGTAACCTCAAAATCTGAAATTTGCATGCCTTGAAGTTCATTCATAGTATATCCGCTCATTCGTGCACACGATTCATTTACTTCGGTTAATCGTCCTTCTTTGTCAACCACACAAAAACCATCCATAGCTGTTTCCACAATAGCCCGGTGACGCCTGTCATTTTCCCTGATGGTTTCCTCGGCCTTGATTGTTGATGTAACATCACGCGATACCAGGATGACATTTCCGACCTGATCTTTTATTTTTATGGGCGAAAGACTGGTTTGAATCCAATGTGTTCCACCCTGTTGATCTGTTTCCTGCGACTGGTATTGTTGCCCTGTAGCCTCTTCGAAAACAAGATTCAACGATTCGTTCATGATACTGTGATATTCAGGTAAAGTCCAATCACAGAAGTTCTTTCCTATACATTCCTGTTCCTGTCGACCGTACATTCCTCGGTTTATATACACAATTGTCCCACTGCGGTCCAACTGAATGATCCTATCCGGAGCGTTTTCGGTAATAGTACGCAGGAGTTCTTCGTTTTTAAATAACTTATCTTCTGCTTGCTTTCGTAGCATGGCTGCACCAATGTGAGAGGCAATTTCTTCCAGGTGTTCCACGATAGTCCGGGTAAAGCGGTTCTTTTGCAGGTCATTGAACTGTATCAGTCCTATGATTGTTGAATTATGGCGTATCGGAATCAGGACAATAGATGAATAACCCTGATAAATGCAGAGGTTCCTTGGACGAAAACGGGCATCCAGATGTTCCGGCAGGTCCACTAATGGGGTCGAATCGTTCACCCACCAGCTTCCACCCTCAGTCATCAGAGGGTTTAAAGGTTCGGCTTTGCCCGAAAGGACCAGCCCGCAGGTACAGGCCAGGTTGGGATGGCCTTCATTATCCCGGCACAATTTTCCAGTACGGTCATATTCCAGTAATGTATTTTCAGTGATTAGAAATTCTGTTGGAAAACCAATCTGGTCGAAATAAGGAAAGTCGTCCCCATCCTTCAGTCTTAGGCCAATGGCATCATATCCGGTAAACCTCTTCAATTCACAAAGTACCCTATGAACTGTTTCATGCATATTCCCCGGTTCATTCAAAAGCTGGAGTATCTTGTGGGTTATTTCCCGGTGTCTTTCCTGTTCTATTCGAGCAGTAATGTCGATAACCGACAAAAAACACAGCCCCTTTTCTTCGTAGAGTACCCCGGAGATATGCACATGGATAGTCACATTTGTTTTTGAAGTCAACACAACCTGACACGATTCGGTGGATCTGTTTTCATAAATTCTTTCTATAAAATCATTGAATTTGGGTCGGGTATCTTCGGATACAAAAAGACCAAACCTTTTTTTCTGAAATTGAGTCTGATCAATACCTAATTTTTTAGCTGCATTCAGATTCAAGTCAATGATTTCACCTTCATGGGTTAACACAAAATATCCTGTAGGAGCGTGATCGTACAGGTTCGAATACTTAGTAGTGGCCGATTGCGAAACAATTTTTTCTTTGTTAATCATTTCATTCCTCAACCCCAGCTCATCATTCTGCATCTCAAGCTCAATTTGATGCACCTCCAGTTCGTGGATTAGTTTGAGCGTTTCAATGGGTGAAAGGTTAAATCCCAATCTGTTAGGCCTTCCATCCAATATCTTTTCTGCCATCTTTCTCAGAAGGATAGCCTGGCGATTGATTTCATTTTTCATTCTATTTCTGAGTTTGCGTAATGGTGAACCGGTATTACTGCTTTCTATTAACAACAAAACACAAAGATATGAATAAGAAATTCAAATTTTAGCAATACTCAAGCAAAATGCATATGCATAATTTAAATCAATATCTCAACAGTTCAAAACATATCCCATTGCTCAGTAATTTCTCTTTTTGAAAAGTATCCCTAAACGGTTATACTAAACCGTCTGGATAGCATAATGATTACTTTTGACACTTAAATTTTCCCACTCCATAGTTGTACTCTTTCGTCCGGAATGATTGTACACTTTATTCGCATGATAAAACCGGTTTTTTCTCCCTATGTCAACAAAGTATAAATTGAACTTTCCGATTTTTTCATTGTTATTAGAGACAAAACGAATTTATTGCTAGAAATTAATTATTAGATTTAATGAAACACAATCATGAAAAAAATTAAAGATATTTTTGTCTTTTTACTTCTAGCCGGTTGCTTTACAATAGCCGGAGCACAAACTATGGGTAGCATGAAAGATATGCCTATGGAACATAAAACAACCGGTATTCAAAAGGCTGTTTGTGTAGTTTATCCAACACAGGGTAATAATGTTACAGGAACACTTGTTTTCACTAAAGTAGAGGGTGGTATCAGAGTAGTTGGCGATTTTCAGGGCCTTACCAAAGGTAAACACGGAATTCATATCCACGAGTGTGGCGATTGTTCTGCCCCTGATGGAACATCAGCTGGTGGTCATTTCAATCCTACGGCTAAAAGCCATGGTGATCCTATGAAATCGATGCATCACGAAGGTGATATGGGAAATATTGTAGCAGACAGTGAAGGAAAAGCACATATCGATTATATCGATAGTTCCCTTTCATTCGAAGGTTTT
>Ga0302268_1001585_pt1 | contig 12007 bp, 9 predicted proteins | sample III_Bog_E2_1_FD_194554 | JGI IMG/M metagenome (GOLD analysis project Ga0302268, IMG submission 194554) | Peat permafrost microbial communities from Stordalen Mire near Abisko, Sweden - III_Bog_E2_1 | ecosystem: Environmental > Terrestrial > Soil > Wetlands > Peat | place: Sweden: Abisko...
ATCGAAGGACCATGTGGAATTTACCTTTAAAAATGAACCTTCATGCCATTAAATTAGAAAATAATTCTCCGCTGACGGAACTTCAACAATATTTTAACAACTCTCAAAATATTAGTAATCAACCCCACCTCACATCATCATTTGTAATATCGGATTCATTAAAAACACAACCTAGGCACACTTTTAAAATATAAAATAACCATGAGGCATCATAATCGTCATAAAATTAATTGGAAGATGATATATCGATTGATTTCAATGATTTTTAAATTGATGAGGATTATTCTTGGAATGAATAGATTAAACATGAGGAGAATGAGTCATAATAGATCAATTAAATAGAAGAAGAAAATATGATACCAGACAATTGCTTATTGTCCCATCAGATCTATTGCGAATAATAAGAGGAGAAAGAACATCCCTCGAATTAGATCTTTATGCAAGAAGGAAACCATTCAGTAAGCCAAATAGTAAAAGGAGGAGGATAAAATAAATAAGATCACGTCAATCTATTACCATTTATCAATCCAAATTAAAACAATGTTCAAAAACACAGAAAAAGTCTATCATCACGCCGCTGCATCAATAGGAAGATCCGAACCACCATTACTCGATAAAAATTAAAAGCCATTAATGAGATATTCGCAGAATACAGCAAACAAAAAGAATAAGGAAAAAATCCCAAACTGAATCTTAAGTAAATTGGTAAACAACTCTGCCTGGGATATTCAACAATCCTCCACAAATATCGCTAATTCAGATCTTCCAAGGTAGTCAAAGGAGGAGCTCTAATCGCTTCGCTGCAGAAGAAACGAAAATATAAAAAGTCATTGCAAATCGAAAAGATAATAGAATAAGCCCTATCGGAACGTCCATTTTATACAGCCGTCGAGTTGTCTTCCTATATTCACAAGAAACATTCTAAAAAGTTTTCTCGGTCGATAATTTCTCGTCATTTGGGAGAGATGGGGTATTCTTACAAAAATATCACTAATAATCCTTTAGAAAAAAATAAACCGAAATATAAAGAGATTCGTAGGATATATGCTGTGCTCATGATGCCAATAGTGCTATCTACGACAACTGTAGTGTATATTGATGAACTGGCATGCAGTTTATCCAATTTTATGAAGCGAAGAGCTGGCATTAAAGCTAACTAGGGAAGGTACAGTTAAATTGAGTCTGACTATATTTCTATAATTGCTGGAGTTAGTGTGGAGGGGGTGTTATATTTTGAAGTAAAGATAGGATTCATTACAAGATAAGAGTTTTGCAGAGCAATCGTTAAATCATTTTAAAAACTACGTATTTCGGATCGATATAACCCAAATATAGAGCCAATGGATCGCCCTTTTGTTATCACGGACATGAATAAAATTCACCGCGATCCAGAAAACGGTGAGAAGACAATAGCAGCAACTCTAGCTCGCTTTAATGCTAATCGCTACTTTTTACCTCCCATTTCATATCAACTAAGTCCTCTCGACAGTATCTTTATGAACTTGAAGCATCGACTCTGGAAAAGAGACATCCACCACATTGAAGAGCTGAAAGATTTGATGATTAGAAATATGAATGAGATAATGAGGGAAACAACCGATGTTTATTTTAGAGATGTCCTCACCAACCTTGAAAAATCAAAGATGAACGAAAATCTATGACTTCCGCGGTGATTTAAACCTATTTTGTGTCTACTAACAAATATTGTTTCTTTTATTATTATAGGGCGAATTGGTCTTTAAAATTGTTGATTAAATCATTCTAAGTTCACAATTTCAATACCATCGTCATCATCATAAATTGGTCTTTCTTCCTACATGTAGAGAAAAAAATCAGAACCCCTTTCTGATTTTAACTCTGTTAGTTATCTCCAAAAGTCACCGATTTCGTTGCGTGCGCATACGAACATTAAAGCCATAGAACTGCTTATTTTTTATTTTTTCACCCATTAAAGTTTACCCACGTATTATTTTTCTCTTTTGAGAAGTGACTCTTCATCCTCTGCTGCTTTGAGTGTGGAATGTGGATCTAGATATCCCAAATATCCTTCCTTCTATTTTAAAAACAGATGTGCGTATTTGGGGGTACCTCCTAAAATGGCAAAGAAATATTAAGTTTTTGTCAATTTCATGACTGTTTCTAAATAGGGAGTTTATGGTTCATCTAATCCTATACGGCACATTACAAAAATTATTACTCTAGGGCAATCTCGTGGAATATCACTTAAAAAAATACTGTTATCGTTACAGATGCAAACTTTATAGGATTCGCTAAATGATTCTACTGCAGATTTGAGAATAAATCCAATTTCGCAGGGGGAATACCAATCGTATGGTTTTTTTAAAGGATATATGTTCTAGCTAATTGCAGTCAAAGTCTGAATTGAGAAGGGTCCATTTGAGTTATCCCAAAAGAGTTTTAAAATAGATTGACTCTTAATTTATTATTGCTTGAGAAATAGGTTAGCGATGGCCATTTGTCCAACTCGAAGCATGCATCCCCACCCTGAATCCGAGGTATAATAGGTAGTTGGTAATTTTTTAACGATATTAGAGCGATAGCAGATAAGTATATATTCATCAGGATCATCAAATCTCTTATAGCCGATCAAGGAATAGAAAAAATTTGAAAGCATACTCTCTTTTTCTTAAAATTTATATTATATTTGATCACATCAGAAATACGAATGAGTATAGTAATCATATCAGAATTAGAATACAATGGCAATCAAATCATTTTCTTTTTAGAACTCTGGAGAGAGGAGGAAATATACGAGAAAATGGTTAAGATTATTATTTATTAGAAGAAAAATAATTACGTCCATGTTTTAACCAATTGGATTATCGTGATTTGTTATTCTTGAATTTGATTAATAAATAGTTTGAATGTAAACAAACCCAACGACACAGAATTTGACAATTAAATTAGCTTGCATGATGGTACTTATCTTATTCGATCTGGTAATAAACTCTTTCGTTTAGTCTTCTTTCTCGTTGTCCTTTCAATCGACGTTTAACGTCAACTACTACTTTATAGTACCTTTGCAAACATTCAGCCTATTCAGTTCATCGTAACCTTCTTCATTTTCATTATGGTTTTGATTCTTCTTTGGCAGACCTTCCCTCTTAGGTATGGGCTGCTCTCTATTCTTATCAAGGAGTTTAAATGGACCTTTATTGTAGTACTTGCATTTATCGGTAACTGATATATTATGTAGGGCTTACTACGCTCGAGAGAGGGATTAGACTTCGATAAACTGTGAATTTAGGTAGTACATATAGCGATGCGACTATCTGGAGTAATAATTTCTATGTTGCTCTTTACTATCTGAGGTTTGGATTGTGATATTTAGATACTTAACTTACCCCCTTTTCTATGGTTTCTTGATGAGTTTTAGTCTAAAAGTGATTGATCCGTCGTACTACAAGCCATAGAGATGGCTAAAATGATTGATTGTATTTTCTTTTAAACCCATAATTTAAAATATGAACCAAATGGAGGCTATTAATAAAGGGGGATGATTTAGAAGTAGCATTTTGCGACAGAGCATTAGCATTAATAGCTGGAGCTCTTACTATAAATGCCAGAATGAGATTTGTCGTTTCCATTGCATATATTCTCCATAAGCTATGCAACGTGTATGATGAATGATAGTCCAACTCACCAAAAAATATACGAAAAGAAAAGAAGAATATGTTTTTATTGAATTCGGAATGATAAAAAAATAGTAATACAAATTATAAGTAAGAAGTATCAGTTATCGTCGGAATCGTACGAAGTAGATCCGTATTTTAGAACACTTTTAGCTTTTTAGATTTATCTTCGACGCTTTTAGATAGCACGCTTGTTGATTCTTTACAAATATTAATCAAAGGTTATTTCCTTCTCCAATCCGTCGATAGTTTTCTCCTCTCCTTCAAAAATGACATCGATTTAATGTTAGAGTTTTTTAATGATTTCTTTTTCTTCTGGCTTTTGAGTATGTTTTTAAACCTAAATTTTAGACCTCACAAACAAAAGCTCAAGGGTGTCTTCAACAGTAATTTTATAGCACTCCGGCTTACAATACATGAGAAACTGAGTAAGATGGAAGAGATTCTTACTCTAAGCCGCATTCTTATCGATAGTGCATTTCTTATACATATTCACGAACTCTTTCTATGTGATTTTCTTGTTAAGATCTTCATCAAATTACCAGATCATCCTTTCAATTTCTGCTTTGGTCATCTTGACTTCCATCTTCTTCAGCACCTACTTGATCTAATTCTAAGTAAAGAATTTTCCATTGTGTGGTGCAGACAGGTTTTGAAACACTTTGAGAAGGTATTTCTCTTCAGTGGAGTTGATCTTAAATTATTATAGTTTTTCTTCCATAGTTTTTTATTTCTCAGCCTTGCGCTATTTCAATTTCTTGAGGTTAAATTCAAATTTCTAACCCTGCTGGTGATTCTCTTTCTCGAATATGATTGAGTTTTTGTACTTGCGTTGTAGGTGTGCGGGTAAATCTTTATATTTAATAACTTTCTTCGATTATTATTTGCTCATTTAGAAATTATTATTACTATATATCCATCATGATGGACCCTTTTATATTAATTTTTACGGAGCATAGGACAGTTATAAATAAACTGCCATCTTTTTATATCTGCAATGGGAATTCATCAACAATAAAATTAATTTATATCTTGTCAAAGTTACAGAAAATGAGCGACATCAAACAGAACCGCACCGCAGACGAGTTAGAGTCCTTGCTCAACCATACTCTCGCTCAGATGCAGGAACACCAAAAAAATGCTAACTATGTTGAAGCCTAAACTTGCAGACTAACATCAGAACGACTTAAAAAGGATCTAGAGACTCGCAGAATTTACGAAATGGAGCAACGCCATAATCAAGAAGAGGATGATTTAAACAAGGCTCATGAAGATGAACTTCACAATTTCAATTCTTTTTGGGAAAAGAAGTTGGATGAGTACAATCAAGAGGGCGATAAGATGATTCATGATATGCAAGCACGTCATCAAGCAGAAGAAAATCACCTGAGGGATTAGATGGAAAAACAACTACCATATCGAGTCAAGGAATCTTCAGAATACCTCAATCTTAAAAAAATGGAAGAGCACATGGCTCGACAAAAAATGTTAACATTTCACTATTCAGATATACAGAGGCGCATAAGGTTCAACAGAGGTTGGCGGAATTATAAAAGTCCTAAAAAGATGCTTGGATTAACGCGAGAAATCTTAAAATTGATACTGCAGCCAATACGTTGAGGGCGAAACAAAACACGTAGTTAGCTGCCCTGCAAAAGAAGATCAAGACTGGGCTTGATGAGCAAAATAAGGACAGAGTGAAAGAGTAGTTGAGATTGAACCAGAAATATGCTAATATTGAAAAATAGTTACGTTCCAACCATGACAAATAAAAAATGGCTTTCAGAGGACAATTCAGAAGCAAGGGCGGACAGGGATCAAACTTATTGTTGACCAAATCGAAGCTTCTATCCTCTAAGTGATAGTAATTCAATAACATCTATATAATCATATTGGTCATAGTTATAGATGACTTAATTGAAAGTCTTTGGCCTTAATTTTTTTAAAAAGATTGTTTGGAATAATTCAAGAAGATCATTATGTCCTTAATATACTATATATATAATAATAAAAAAATCCTGATCAACGCTCAAGCCTTTAATAGAAAAATAGATGATGCCTTTTACAAATGCAAAGCAGATACAGGACTATCAGAAATCCCTGATGGTCTAAATGGTTAAGATATCCGACTGTCTATCGGACGATCCGAGTTCAATTCTCGGTTGGGGAGTTTTTTATTTTATAAAATAATACCACTATAAATCAATAATTACCAGTGGATGACAAATATTAACCTCAATCAAGTCAATTGATTCACTTTAATAGAAGTTTACTGATCATTGAAACAAGTGGATTAGAAAAGTGAATTATTATCATTTCGAAAAAATTGAGGTGTCACTCACTCGGTAAGATTTTATTGGAAAAAGATGTCGTCCGCACTCTTCTGTCAAGTTTGCTTGGCTTAGTTCATTTTACTGTTATCTTTTAACTATTTGGGAAATAAAATATTCCCAGCCATTACGGCAAGTCTACATCAGCAAATCTAGTTTTTCCTGTTTGGAAAGCATGAGCTCATCAAAATTATTATATATCTTAGCGTATTTGTAAATTGCAGCGGGGCCTAGGAGGGTTTTGATTCGTGAAAAGAACATTTTTCGATTTTTATGACTTCCATAACCCATGTGTTAGAGCCAAGCTCCAATAAAATGATCGTATATCTGCCCTTTAAGGTCTTTATCGCTGGTTGATAAATTTGGGAAATTAATGGGTTTTAGTTGGCAGGATTACAAAATAGAAAGATAGTACCTTTCCATCTAATCAAAGATGGCTCTTTATTTGCTTGTTCCCCTCCAAAACAGTAGTTGGGCGAATAGCTATTTTTAACGTGAGTATTAAAGACGATCTTCAATGCTGATAGAAGATGAGCAGTTGCATAATCCTATTTATTTTTTGGGCAGATCTTCAGATCCGGCATCTGTGCCCAAGGAGGAATGAACTTTGGATATGGACTAATTGGATGATAAATAGCTCGAGGTAAATTTGATAAATTTCTATGTCATTGATGTTTATGAGTAAAAATTATTGTAATTAATAAAGAGTTCATGATGGTTTGAATATGTAAAGGCGATTTATTGTTGTGATTACTGAATTAATTGTTTTATACGTGTAATTCTACTACTTTGTTATATGAAAATACAGTTTCAACTATTAATATGAGTACTTTTGATTAATAACGATTTAGTTTGGATTGTATTAAATTATTTATCCCTTATAGTTTATAGCTTTTAAACTTACCATGATAAAACAAGAGGGAGATTACTATGTTTGTGAGGCCGAAAATTAAGGGGCAAATAAATATATTAAAGAAGAAGAGCCATAAACAGCAGAATTGTAAGCTAAAGGGGATATCAAATAACGAATTGAGGCAATTAAAAAAAGAGTTTAATCTTTGAAAAGAGAAAAGGAGTAGCAAAGTAAACAACAAACTTACTTAAAATTATCCTAAGTGTTCACATAGTCACCCTCTTTATCTGAGGACTATTCCCTAAACATTTACATTCCATAGTAAGTCCTCAAACTCTAAGAGCGCCTGTAAAGAATAGAGACTCGTTTGTAATCAAATGAAATCCAACGTCAAAAAATTGACAAAGGTGTTTCCATCATATAGAGAGTAAAGAAGTTATCTAAAAAATTGTAAGATATGATCAAGAATAAATCGATTGAAATAATTGCTCAGAATATCATGCAATTCAGTGCAAATGTTGAAGAAAAATAATAAAATTTAAAACAGCTTTATCTTTATGAAGTATTCACCAAAACTCAAGGTATGTGAAGAACTATTTAGGATTGACTGAAGAAATGAATATCTTAGAAATATATCTGGAAAATTTAAGTAAGATACAGAGGACAATCAGTGGAGCGTTACCAGTCAGTACAACAATTGCCATTCATAACTAAATATTAGAGCGAAAAAAAGGACTGAGAAGCAAAATTGAGATTCTTTTCAACACGATGAAAAACTAATACAAGACTCTGTTAGCATAAATTGATGCAATTTAAGTCTGAGGGTATATGATTACATCTATGTCTATTTAATAGCAAAACTATTCATTAAGAAGTATATTCTATCACTGAGTTTCGATGATATCAGTTTTCTTCCATATTCCTGTCATATACAGAAGACGAATCATCAGGACGTCTCGGAGCATGTTAAAAGATGCATCCATTACAGTTAGCTTCGAACCATCTACATCTCTCCACTCAACTCCTACTTCTGCTGTTTTTATCGAAAGCCGATTGCATAAGAAAAATAACTCAACATCGAAGGCAAATCTTTAGATATGAAGAGCTTTGAATAGCATGGCAGCTGATACTTTCGTAAATAATTTAAAGCCACATTGAGTGTCTCTTGTTTTTATACCCAAGACAACAGTAATTATCATCTTGAATACGGCTGAGATTATTTTCCTATGAAATTTACGTTAAACTTTACCATCTTCTTCCAGATGCCTGCGTGATCCTACTACCATCGCTAAAGGATTGCTATTGATTCGTTACATTTATCTGAGTCTTTACCAAACTTTGTCAAGCTCAGAAAAAGTTGTAGCACCATCTGCATCGACCATTAGAACATATGTGCCTTCCACTAAAGCCATGCCAGCTTTTACTGCTCCTCCCTTTCCTCTATTTTTAGGATATTCCATTACAACTAAGTTTAAATTGAGCCTATCTGCTTCTGCTAAAGCTACCTCAGTAGTTCTATCCTTCGAGCCATCGTTGGCAATAATGATTTCATTTGTAAATTACCTTTCGCTAAAATATTTAGCAACATCAGCGAGCATTATACCTAATCTGGATTCCTCGTTATAGCTTGGAACAACTAATGAAATATCAGGGGCTATGGTTCCTTGCTTATACTATCTGTATTGCTCAAGAGTATATTTTTGTCCAGTCCGAGTTGTAACAGAGATAGGCTAATGGTGCTGGTTGATAAACTTGGGGAACCAAAGCGCAGTGACGATAACGACGAGTACGACGAGAACAATGATAGCCTCGCACAGCATTGCAATATTGATATTATTGATATTTTATGATGTGGCATTATTCCAACAACAAAAATATGCTATTTATCTTGAAAATAATACATTTTACAGGATCAATTGTTTTAATAAATATCTCTGCATGGATGATTTGCAATGGTAAAAACATTTGTATTAAATCGAGATAAAAACAGATCATTTATAATAGGAAGCATTTGCTAGGTTTTATTAAATAGGGTAGCATAAGAGTTATTTTCATGAGTAGATAAAAAACGAATCATTGCAATTTTCTTTAGGTCGGATCATCTCCATCCACCATAATTTCAATTGCCTACTCTCTTTCTGGTGAAAAATTGGCCTATTGTTCAGCACACATTTCCTAGTACTTTTCCAAAGCTTACAAGTGAGAATGTTTATCATTAATTTTGGAATTAACAATAAACTCTCTGGCATCAGATTGGCTAAAAGAAAGAAAAGCTTTCCTAATTAAGGGAATTCTTGAAAGATTGATAATAAGATGGTTGTTATATCTTCCGTTCCTAATCATTTCGGTCAGTAATTCATAAACTTATTTATGTGAAGGAATACTCTCCTATATCCAAGCCAAAAACAATCTGATAATATTTTTGACTACATTCTTGGTATCTCTGGATTTAATCTTCTCGAATACTTCGCCTTCTTTCATTCTTTAGATTAAAGTTCTTTTGGGTAAAATTACATTTCGATTACAAGATTTAGCATTTTCTAGAATATGTTCCTGATAGGGTGGATCACTTTTCTGACCTTCTTTGGCCTCGAAAGAGTCTATAATCTTAATGATTCTGTTTTAAAACTGTATCTCCGTGAGTTTAAACAGTTTTTAATCGGTCTGCATGGTAAAATAGTTTCGTATTTCTAAACTTTAACCTGTATTCGGAGTCAGTTCGACTTAAACTTTATGCTCATGAGTAATAATATGGCGAGAGACCTAAAAATTTTGTGTGAAATTTCTGGACGTTGGTTAATTCGCGTAAAGAACATCCATTACTTCTTTGGAAGGTTCGCTATTGGTTGTCATATTAAAATTTGACGATGTAATGGGAATAAAATAATATGAGAAAAATGCCCATTTAATTTAAAAATAGCTGAAAAGATGCCTGATCATGTGATTAAATTGTTTGAGTCATCTAAACTATCATTTTTTATATTTTATTCATTTTTTGAAGAGCAAATTTTTATATTTTATTTTTTGCAAAAAATCAGCTTCAAGGAAATTATTAAACTTTATTAGAAATTTTATAATGATAATTTATGAATCATAACATAATATTAAGTTTATGGCTAATGCAAGACAGATTTTACAAAAAATTCAAAATATAATTAATGTACTTCTCTTCCAGAAATATTTTTCCTTCAATTTAATGAAATGCATTCTCCAAAGGAACAATAATGATGTATCTTAAATTAATTATGACACTTAGTTAATAATTCTAAAATTTTAATTATAGGCATTCAATAAGCTAATTAATCTTTGCTGAGTTCATCATGAATCTATTTAATCTGTTGAGCAAATTGTTAGCATTATGAACAACAAAAATGTCTAGATATGATTTTAGACATTCATATCTTACGAAAGAATAGTAAATATTATTTATTTGCACAATAAATCTCTAATTGACTTGAATATTCTCTTATTTATAGCATGATTGATAAGAAAGCAAAATTATTGAATTCTATTTCTAAAATAGTCTTGATTTCATCGTAAAAATAAATGCTAATTATTCTCCTTCATATATTTGTTCTTCAAATTAGAGACTAATAAATAAAAAATAATCTGAAAAGTCAGTTTAGTTTGGATTTGAGTTTTTAAATAAGATCTTTTTGACATCAAAGGCCAATATTTTTATAATACTATCAAATGAGCTTGTCATATCAAGTAAAATTCTAAAATAATAAAAAAGAGATAATAATATTCTCCATATATTGGTAATTTTATTAACAATATTTTAGTGATTTTTATATTTATTCATTATTCATTTGTATTGAATTTAGTATCAATATTTTTATATTAGAAATTACTTAGTTGATTTTAGAAATAAAGAAAATCAACAAAATATCTAAAAGATAAAAAAATTAAGTTTACCCCACCACCCAATCTGAGTAGGAGCGATCAAGAAATAACTAAACATAATTGATATATTTTTTTATAAACATAATAATCCTAAGGTAGGAGGAGTTCTTATAGGTCTCACTGTTCAATAAATAAAATGTTGTACATTTATTATAAAATCTTAATCTATTAATAAATTTTAATTAAAAAGTATAAATAAAATTAGGGAGTATGGGCAATATAAAATCAATTTGTTGTTGTGAGGATGAACAAAAACAAATAAATGATCTCAATAAATAGTTAAAGAATGTAAAGAATTAACTTGAATAAGAAAAACAAAAATGTTCTAAAAAAGCAAAAGAATTGGAACATTGTAATAGTGTATTGAAGGTTAATAATTAAAAACTTAACAAAGATTATTTCAATTTGCAGAATGGATCGAATAAAAAAATCAAATAACTTTAAAGCTAACTATTTCCGATGGAAGGATTAAAGAAATAAATTAAAAGACTCTAAATCTAACTCTCTCAGAAGCAAGAAAGGATCAATAGGTTATAAAAATAATTGTCCTAACTTAATAAAAAGTATGCAGCTTTAAATGCTGATAAATAAAAATAAATGACATTTATTATTTTAAAAAATAAAGAAATAGAAGGAGAACTAACAAAAAAATAAAAGGAAAATTTTGAATTACAAACAAAGATCAATTCAAAAGATTAATAAATTAAGAGAATGAAGGATTAAAAGGATTATAATATGAACAATAAAAATATTGTTCCAGCCAAGGATAACGATTTGGGGGAACGGAATAATTACTTTAAATATTTCCAAGGAGACGTCCTCGATCAAGCAGACGATTATAGAGACTTCCTCGTCACCATCCTTGAGAACAAGATCCACAAGACCATTCAGAAGACTAAACTAGTTTATAAGTACGACCCCCACTCCCAGGAGTCCATCCACAAATACATCGATAACATCGAGAATATTGTCCTGCTCGTCAAGACTACGAACGGGTATATCTTCGGAGGCTGGACTGAGAGTGCCTTCATACCAAAGACTTCCTAAACCAAGTCCGGACTGCTGTTCTCAGTGACTAACAGAGCATGTTTCGAGTTGGTGACTCCCAACACAAAGGCCATCGTTCACGATCCCTCCTTTGTGATATTTGGCAACAATTAAATTCGCCTTAAAAATGGGGATATCAAAGTCACCAGCAACTTCGGGAAGATCAATGGCTTTTATAAGAGCAAAGGAGAGAGGGCGAATATTCTGCTGGGGACTGG
>Ga0302268_1001586_pt1 | contig 11997 bp, 8 predicted proteins | sample III_Bog_E2_1_FD_194554 | JGI IMG/M metagenome (GOLD analysis project Ga0302268, IMG submission 194554) | Peat permafrost microbial communities from Stordalen Mire near Abisko, Sweden - III_Bog_E2_1 | ecosystem: Environmental > Terrestrial > Soil > Wetlands > Peat | place: Sweden: Abisko...
GCTGATCTGCAATATTCTTGGTCTGAGTGTCCACAGTAGTGTTAAGTTCGGTGATTTTGATATTTTTCTGTTCAAGCTCTGCCTGTAAGGATTGAATTTGGGTACCTTGTTCATCCATTTCGGTTTGAAGACGTTTTATTGTTTCGACCAATTTGCCGTTCGCTCTTCCTTTTTTACTTGCCAGTTTCTGAAGTTCAGCAATTTTTGCTTTGTTCTGTTCCATGCTTTCTTTTATCTGCTGCATTTGAACTCCAATCCGTGCTTTTTTGCTGGCTGTTGAACCTTCTGTTCCTTTGAGGTTAACCTTCATTTGACTTTCGTTCTGGTTTATCTCTGAGAATCCTGCTTCAATATCGTTGAGAATGGCAAGTGTTTTGGTGTAATTGGAGTCTGTGGCCTGCTTTTCTATTGCAAGTGAATCACGCTGAGCAACAACGGCTTTGTATTTTGATGAATTCTCAACACAGGATGCCGTCAGGAATGAGAGTACTACAATAATTACATAAAATTTAATTGTTTTCATTTTTTTTGTATTTAATAGTTTGTTATAACATTAAGAGTTCAAAAATCCTGCTTAATGAGTTGATTATTATTTTTGTATTATTTTGTTCTGTTGTTGAATAGTGTGGAAAATACTGAACTGTCACCGGATAATGTACAAATTAGTTTTGTCGGCTTATATCCAAATTATGGATATTGTTAAAGGCTTTGTTCATAGTTGCTAAAGTTCCATCAGTATTAACACCTTATTCTTTTACAATATTGGTTAGAAACTTACACCGGGATCTTTAACAGGTTTTGCTTTAATAACCGATTTAATTTTCTTCTTATCAGGTTCTACTTTTGTTTAAGCGATAACTGTAATTGTTGTTGAATTACTTGCAACTTTAATAACATTTTGAGCGAAAAACGAAACACCTTTCGTCAAAGAAAACTGGATGTAAAAGACATCATTTTTTCGTTTTTTTGATTGTTTATTTTTTGATTAATAATGTGACAAAATTCAGCAACTTTTTGGACTTAATTGTTACATAACTTTGAGTATAAATTACATAATTCACACATTCCAAGCAGACTATGAATTATTAATGTTTTTTTTCTCCTTTTATATATCAATCGGGAAAGTACAGATTTGTTTAAAAAAGATTTGGATGAAATGTTTATGTGTTAAAATGGTTTGCATTTAGGGGAGTGTAAAAGAGGAAATGCAGAAGAATTTACGAAATTAATGAACAAACATGAAAATATACTGATTCTTTTGCTTATTGATTTCAATTGCCTCCCACTTTAGAGGCTGTATTAAAAGAGAATTGAAAATTGATTAAACTTACATTTTAAAACTGGAAAACAAATAAGGTAATAAGGGTAAGATATTTTTACTTAATATTTCTACTAGGGTTTAAAAATAAAAATAAGGTTTTTATTTATTGCCCTTATTATTAGATATTAACCTACTAAATAACCAGTTGTAACAGGTTGTAAGTCAGGCGACAATAGATAGCATTTTTTAGAAATCCACAGTTATCTTTATTGTTATATTTCTGATCGTGGGGCTTAGTAGAAAACCAGATCACCCGTATTAAAACCTTATTTTAAAATTTTAAACAACTTTAAATTTGTAAGTTATAATTTAAAATAGTTTCATTTTTACACAATTCTTTAGCTGGAGGACAATGGGAGTAATTGGATACGATTGTTTTGAAGCAGATTTCGATGATATTTATTCTGATTCAACAATAATGTCATATTTAGCAAGTAAACCAGGAAGTCCCGTTAAAGAGAATTTAGCCTTTTTGATTCTATTCCTGTCAGGTTCTATTACATAGTTTACAGCCGTTCTGAAATCAACTTTATCTAAAATAGTTTGGTTGAAAGTGGAATTCGATAAATCACAATTTTGAAAAACGGATGATGTCAAATCAACTTCTGAGAAATCTACTTCTTTTAGAGTACAGTTGATGAAATTCGTTTTCTTTAACTTTTTTGAATGAAAAGTCGAATTGTCCAAATGACATTCATTAAAATGAAGGGTAAACAGGAAATTATTGCAAATGCTAAAATCTATTCCCATTATTTTACACTCGTTGAAATGAATATCTTTAAGACCTGAATTTTTCAAAATGGTCAGGGTGAAATTGCATTTTGTAAAGTTGCAATCTATAAAATCAATGTCACTAAAATCACTTTTCGTAAAATTGCAATTATGAAACTTGCATTTGTAAAATTCAGTATCTGTCAGTTTCTTTTCTGAATAATCTATGTCTTCAAAACTTTTTTGTTCATGCAATATTATGTTCATATATATTTATTTAAAAGCGAAATTTTTGTATTTTAGTCTCTGTTTGTTTAATGTACCCACTGGAAAGTTTTAACGGAATTGAGACCTGGAATGAAAACAATGAATATCCGGTTGTAAATATCGTGTCCTTTGACTTTTACTTTATCAATGAAAAAATCCATGTCTTGTATAAATTTCCCTAAATACAATAATTCCGAATTCTCCCTCTTCTACAAAATCATGATTTTTAAGCCCTGTTTTCTTTGCCTGACAGGAGCAGGTCACGAATTCCGGTACCCAATCTTTATATTACATGCTACATTCAATAGAAATTTAGTTTAACAATATATTATGCCTGACATGGTTGATTCAAAAAAACATACAATCTTTTAACAGAGCAAATTTCAATTGTTTTCATCAGGATAAACCTGCTCCCAGGAATAATTTCCACCGCGATCAGTGACCCTGACACCACCCTCTAACCAATCTGCTTCAAGTGTTACGAGTCTTGGACCCATGATGATTCCTTCCTTTGGATGTCCGGATGGATACTTGAAACCTCCAAAATAAGGGGGTTCTCCTTCAATCATTTTTCCATCTTCCACATTTTGGATTTCTATCACTTTTGCATAACGTTCAGGTCTCCATTTGTCACTTCTGACAAAAAAACCCAGTTTGCAATTATTTTTCACAAACATTTGATAGATATTGATTCTCTCTGACATAAAAATCGAATTTAATTATTGATTATTGATTGCCTCTCAAACGTTTGTATATCAAAAGTCTGAACTACAAAGCTACTGAATAAATTTTATAGTTGGTCTAATTAAGTTAAGAATTTATATTTTATACATCTTTAATTAATTTCAAATCTATCTTTAAAAAATAGAATATACATGTTTCAATTTTATAGAAATAAATTTCTTGTTTGGAATGCAGTAATATTAGTTTGTTATATTACAGTTTGAATTTGTGCCAAAAGTTGTGGCACAAATTCAAACTGTTGACTATAAAATAATAAGTACAACATTTAAACATTGTATGAGCTTTTATTTTAATGATGGTGAAAATGAACCTGAGAATGAATAAGATTCATTATGAAAATCAAATATTTAAATAAATCACAGTTAGGACAGATAATTCCTGACTATAAACGTTGTGATCATTATTTCTTGCCAAATTCCTATAATATTTGTCTTGAATTGCATCCGCAGGTTTGATAGGTATTCCTGTTTTTTGGAGAAGTTAAACATTTAGGAAGGAAATAATGTACCAGTCAACAAGATAGGTTTTTCATTGGTAATTAGATGGATGGATTCTTTTTTACAATGGACTGAGAGTAGCCGGAACAATGAAATCAGGAATATACTTTAAGATAAAAATACAAAAAGTATTAATCCTAAGAATACACATCTGTTTATACTAAAGTACTAAACTCACGTTTAAGTCTATAAATGAGTAATACTTTATAAAGGACAACCGGAAGAAAACAGTAAAACTTGTCCGCCTGTTGCGGATAATAAATGATAATATAGTAACTTTGTTGAAATTCAATATAAAGCAATAGAAATTAAACTAAATCATACAAGATGGGATTTTTTTCATTCAATCAGGAATTAGCCATGGACTTAGGCACAGCTAATACAATCATTATATGCAAAGATAAAATTGTTGTTGACCAACCATCAGTGGTTGCATTGGACAGTCGTACGGATAAGCTAATTGCCGTTGGCCAGAAAGCCCTTTTGATGCGGGGTAAAGAAAATGACGGGATTCGCACAGTGCGTCCGTTGCGTGACGGTGTGATCGCTAATTTTTCCGCCTGCGAATTGATGATACGCAGTATGATTAAAATGGTCCCCACAAAAAAGCATTTGTTCGCACCCACATTAAAAATAGTGGTATGTATTCCGTCGGGAAGTACGGAAGTAGAAATCCGTGCTGTACGTGATTCCATTGAACAAGCCGGTGGACGGGACATTTATCTGATTTACGAACCAATAGCTGCTGCTCTCGGGATCGGTATTGACGTGACAGCTCCGAACGGATGTATGATTGTTGATATTGGCGGCGGTTCTACCGAAATTGCTGTAATTTCGCTGGGAGGCATCGTTTCCAATAAATCTATCCGTATTGCCGGCGATGATTTAACCGATGATATTCTGGAATATATGGGACGTATGCACAATATAAAAGTCGGCGAACATACGGCAGAACTGATTAAAATTAATGTGGGTGCTGCAATGGAGATTATTGAAAATCCTCCTGAAGATTTTATCGTCCATGGACCGAATCGTATGACTGCTCTTCCAATGCAAGTACCTGTTTCTTATCAGGAAATTGCACTTTGTCTGGAAAAATCAATTTCTAAAATTGAATCTGCCGTGTTAAGTGCAATGGAACAAACTCCACCTGAACTATTCAGTGATATTGTAAAAAACGGAATTTACCTTGCTGGTGGTGGCGCATTGCTTCGTGGCCTGGATAAACGTTTAAGCGATAAGTTGGGTATTGAGTTCCATATTGCTGACGACCCGTTGCGAGCTGTAGCACGTGGTACAGGTATTGCGTTGAAAAATATTGATAAATCACCGTTTTTAATGAGATGATGAATACATTGTCTGAACTGTGTTTTTTTTGAGTTATATGATGAAAATGAACATTTAGAGTTCAGGGTATAAATGGATTCCGGTTCTTTGTACCCTGTATCTTGCTGAATAATGTTTACACTTTTACTACCTACTATATAACTAATTATATTGTGCTATTAATCAGGTGAAAATAAATTGCGTTTTTCGGTCTTTCTCAGTTATCTATCTTGTTTTTCGATCACTGATCGTAGGGACTTAATACCTGTTACGACCACTTAATTCTTACTCTTTCCTCATAAGTGAAACCCTCACTATGTTTTCAGATCATTTTGATCTATGTAAAAAAAATATCGCAACAACCATTGAGGGCTTCACTACTCAATAACCTTACTTCTTGCCTCTTACTTCTTCCTTCTTACCTTTTACCTTTTACTACTTGCCTTTGCTTTTACTTCTTACCTCTTACTCCTTACCTCTTACCTCTTACTCCTTACTCCTTACCTCTTACTCTCTCCTCTCTCCTCATTCCTATCTCCATCCTCCCCCTAAACTTCTGTATAGTGCAATCGTAGCCTGCAATTGTTGTACTTTATCGCTGACACTGCTCAGTTGAGCTGCCAGAAGACTTTGCTCTGAAGTAAGGACATCGGTATAGTTTGTATTGGCGGTATATTTAAGCAGTTCTTTGGTAAAATCAACCGACTTCTGTAAAAAGCTGATTTGATGCTCTCGTATTTTAATCTTATCTGTTGCCGCCTGGTAATTGTAAAGGGCATTCGAGACTTCCTGCCCCGCATTCAGGATGGTTTTTTTAAAGGCTGTGAGATTTTCTTCCTGTTGTGCCTTAGCTATTTCCAGGCGTTGCTTATTCATTCCATGTTCAAAAATGGGCTGTACAAGTCCGGCAGCAATATTTCCAAACAAGGAAGATGGGTTGAATAACTGAGAAATATTCCCATTGGCATAACCACCCTGTGCAGTAATTGTCAACGTAGGATAGAAATACGACCTGGCGACATTGGTCAGTTCATAGGATATCCGAAACTGGTATTCCGCTTCCATTACATCAGGTCTGTTAGCCAGTAACTGTATTGGCACGCCTACCTGTAATCCTTTCCATACCTGCTGGTTATTGAGACTATCACGTTCAATGCTTCCCGGATTCCGGCCAAGCAAGATACTCAGTGCATTTTCAGTCACCCTGATATTCTGCCTCAAATCCGGGATGGTCACTTCAACCGAATAACGGTTGGCTTCACTTTGCACCACCGCAGCCCCTGTAACAACATCACTTTCCTTTAATTTCTTCATAATTTCAACATCCAGTGCCCTGTTCTCAACTGTTTTCAGAGTCACCTGCAACTGGGCATCATACGCCAGCAAAGCATAAAAATCAGTTGCAATATCAGCCACCAACTGTGTTTGTACTGCTTTTTTATAGGCATCACTTTGAAGCAGAGCCGCCAGTGCCGCCCGTTTTGAGCTTCTCATTTTGCCCCATATATCAACCTCCCAGGTAGAGCTGCCTGCGGCCTCGTAAATAGTGGAAGTACTTACAATTTTTTCAGTATTTACCACAGGTCCACTGGCAATCAAATCCAGTGTAGGATAAAATGCAGCTTTGCTTTGGCGTAGATTAGCCTCTGCCTGTTTCATGCGGGATAAGGCTATCTTCAGGTCTGGATTATTATTAATACCCTCTTGAATAAGTCTTTGCAGCAATGTATCACTGAACATTTGTTTCCAAGGGATATTGGCAATATTCGTAGTATCGGTTGTATCTGAATCACGGTACAATTTGTTATCTACAATTCCCACAGGGTGTTTGTAAATATCTTTCAACCGACAAGAAGCAAAAAATACAATCAACATCAAAAGAAACCATTTCGACATTTTATAATTTCTATTATTTATCTGTTTCATTTTAAAAATGTTTTTTTACAGCATTTTTTATCTGAATTGCCTGATTACCTAATCAACCAATCAATCAATCAATCAATCAATCAATCAATCAACCAATCAACCAATCAATCAACTTATTCCACTTCTTCAACCCTTTTTTCATTGCTTCTGAATTTTTCCTGTATCGTTTCAAAAATCACAAAAAGCGGTGGTATAACAAAGACTGCCAGTAAAGTTCCGAAAAGCATCCCTCCAATAGCACCTGTACCGATGGACCGGTTCCCGTTGGAACCAATTCCGGAGGAAAACATCAATGGCATTAACCCGAAAACGAAGGCAAAGGATGTCATCAGGATAGGCCTTAACCTTACCTTTGCCCCTTCAACTGCTGCTTCGAGAATGGACATACCTTTCTGCCTTCTTTCCTGGGCAAATGTCACAATCAGAATAGCATTCTTTGACAGTAAGCCAATCAACATGATGACTGAAATCTGCACATAAATGTTATAATCCAGTCCAAATAATTTCACAAATACAAATACCCCCGTTAGACCAACCGGTAACGACAACAGTACAGCAAATGGCAACAGATAACTTTCGTACAGTGCACTCAGTAACAGGTAAACAAATAACAGACTCAGGATAAAGATATACAGAGTTTGCGATCCGCTGTTTTCCTCTTCACGGCTGATACCCGAATAATCGTATCCATAACCGACAGGCAGAGTTTGAGCCGCCACCTCTTTGATGGCGATTAATGATTGCCCTGTGGTATAACCAGGTTTAGGTGACCCGGTTACTGAAATGGATGAGAACAGGTTAAAGCGTGTAATGTTTTCAGGGCCGTAAACCCGCTTCAAAGTGATAAATTCATTGATTGGAGCCATAGCTCCGGTGCTTGTCCTTACACCAACCTTGTTAAGGCCTTCCGGAGTAGCCCGGTACATAGTATCGGCCTGAAGGATCACCTGGTATTGCTGGCCGAATTCATTAAAATTAGAAACATAAAAACTCCCGTAATACACCTGCATAGCACTCAGTATATCGGTTACCAATACTCCTGCATCTTTACATTTTGCCACATTAACGTCCAACAGGTATTGTGGGTTATTGGGATTATAGGCAGTAGTGGCATACATTATTTCAGGACGTTTATTCAACTCAGCTAAAAATTTTTGTGATATTTTGTAAAAAACAGCGGGGTCGCGGCCTTCTTTATCCTGTAAATCGAAAGTAAACCCGCCACTGACACCAAATCCTGTTATGGTTGGCAATGACAAGAAACGGATATCAGCTCCCCTTACCTGAGATGTTTTTTTAATAAGCGTCTGGATTACATCATCATTACTGACTCCCGGACGTTCATCCCAGGCTTTTAAACGTAAAACCACCATGCTATATGCACTTCCGCTTCCATTGATAATATTTCTCCCGATGATTTGAAGAGTGTGCGCAACCTGTGGGAGAGTATGCGAAATTTTATCAACCTGGGAAGTAATAACCTTAACACGTTCCATGGTTGAAGCAGGTGGCAGGCTGATGTTTATAAAAACCGTTCCCATATCTTCATTCGGAACAAAGCTGGAAGGTGTTGTTTTTGTCAATAAAAAATAAACACCGGAAAACATGACCACTATCAGGATTACCAGCCAGATTTTACCTGCCAGATAATGTACTATCTGAACGTATTTGTTTTTTACTTTATCATATCCGCCATCAAAGGCTGCACCGTAGCGCTGAAAAATAGTAGGCTTTTTTGTTTCGTCAACAGGTTTTGGGGGCCTTAATACCAATGCCGCCAATGACGGACTAAGAGTCAGAGCATTAACAGCGGATAAAAGGATGGCAATAGCCAGTGTGATACCAAACTGCTTGTAGAAGACTCCCACAGAACCCGTTACAAAAGTAACAGGTATAAATACCGATGCCATAATTAATGTTATGGATACTATGGCACCGGCTATTTCACTCATAGCATCAACAGCCGCCTTATGGGAAGACTTGTAACCGTTTTCCAGTTTGGTATGAACCGCCTCCACTACTACTATGGCATCATCCACTACAATTCCAATAGCCAACACCAATGCAAACAGAGTCAGCAGGTTAATGCTCAGGCCAAAGAGGTATAAAAAGAAAAAGGTTCCCGTTATAGCTACAGGAACGGAAATGCCATGTATCAATGTGGATCGGAAGTCATGCAGGAAGATCAGGATCACCAAAAACACCAGGAGAAAACATTCAACAAGGGTATGAAGCACCTTATCGATGGAAGCATCCAAAAACTGATTGACATCCACTGAATAAACAAACTTAACCCCCTTTGGAAAAGAGAGTGCTGCTTTTTCGATCACCTTCTTTGATTCGTTTACCACATCCCGGGCATTGCTTCCCGGCGATTGGCTAACAGCAATGCCCAGCGCTTTATATCCATCGTTCAACGTCGACCCGGTGTAGGTTTGTTGCCCCAGTTCTATACGGGCAATATCCTTCAACCGAAGGTACTGCCCCTGACCGGTAGATTTGATAATGATATTGCCGAATTCTTCCGGAGTCTGCAACCGACCTTTGTACCGAATGATATATTGAAAACTCTGGTTGTCATTATCCCCAAACTGACCGGGTGCTGCGTCAACATTTTGTTCGTTCAGAGCATTGGAAACATCATTTGAAGTAATTCCATATACCGACATGACATCCGGTTTTAACCATATCCGCATGGAATAAGTCATAATTGCTCCGAATACATTGGCCGCTCCCACCCCACTCACCCTTTGCAATTGAGGTATTATATTGATAGCTGCATAATTCTGAAGGAATTTCTCGTCATAAACCTTGTTAACGCTGTAAACAGCCAATATCAATAGGTTGCTGCTTTGTTGTTTACGAACCGTAACGCCCGTTTTTATGACATCCTGAGGCAATAAACTGGTAGCTGCCGATACCCTGTTCTGCACATCGACAGCTGCCTGGTCCGGATCAGTACCCACTGTAAAAAAAACGCTGATGGAAGCAGCACCCGAATTAGAAGCTGTTGAGGCAATATAAGTCATGCCCGGTACCCCGTTGATTTGTTGTTCCAAAGGTACAATCACACTTTTAAGAACAACGTCGGCATTGGCACCTGCAAATGTAGCCGATACCTGAACCGTTGGCGGTGATATATCAGGATACTGGGCAATTGGTAATTTTAACACTCCCAAAAAACCCAACAAAACAATCAGTATTGAAATAACGGTACTCAATACCGGGCGATCTATAAACCTTTTAAGCATAAAACAACTCTTTTAATTTTTTTGTAGCTGATTATAAATGCTGTCTGTTTTTATATAATTGGGAGTGATAAGTGTACTGTCTTTAAGATTCGAACCATTCAATACTACCCTGTCACCTTTCTTTAATCCATTAGTTACAATCAGAAACTGGCCATCATTCGTTGGTTTAGAATCAATAGCCCTACTCATCACCATGTTTTTTCCTTTAAGAGCGTACACAAAACGTTTGTCCTGCAACTCATATGATGCACTTTGAGGTACCAGCAATGCGGCATTTAAAGTCTGGTGCAACCGCACTACCGCACTTGCACCACTATGAATGATCCCCTTTGGGTTTGGAAATTCAGCTTTAAAACTGGCTGTACCTGTTTCGGTGGTGATCAATCCGCTGGCAGTTTCAAGTTTTCCTTTCTCCGGATATACGGACTCATCTGCCAGGAGCAACGTAACCGATGGCATGTGACTCAGTTTCTCCTGCAAGGTTGTTCCCTCAATCCTGCTCATGAAGGATAGTAATTGTTTTTCATTCCAAGAGAAATAAGCAAAAACATATCCAGTATTCGCCAGGATCGTTAATGGACTGGATGAAGTACTGCTTACCAGTGCACCGATTTTATATGGTATGGACCCGATCACTCCCTTTTGAGGGCTGTGGAGTATGGTATATCCCATATTTGTTTTGGCATTAGCCAATGTAGCATACGCCTGGGCAAGGGCTGCTTCTTTAGATTGCAAGGCAAATTCGGCTGATTCCAGTTCATATTTGCTTACAATTTCTTTCTCCACTAACGGCCGTACTTTTTCCACATCCATTTTGGCAGTATTCACATCGGCTTTGGCAATTTTGATGGCGGCATTGGCAGTTACCACTGCCTGGTCATACAAAGGATTTTTAATTTTGAAAAGTAATTGCCCCTTTACAACGATGGCCCCTTCCTGCACATATATTGACTCAAGGTAGCCATCCACCATTGGCCGTATTTCCACAACATTTTCACCCTGAATGGTGGCAGGGAAATCAGTGAATGTGGTTGTTGAATGAGGTTCTACTGTAAGAACCTGGTATTCTTTTGGTACATCAGACTTTATTTGTTTTTTTCCACCGCATGAGAATAAAAACAAACACATCAGGATGGCAATAAAACTGCCATTAAGAAAACTACCAATTGTACTGAATATGTATTTTTTTGAATCCCGATCCGGATAAATTATTTGTAAGCTTATGAGTAATAAAGCTCCTATTAACAAAGCTAATCCTTTTATTAGCATGATAGAATGTGTTTAAATGTTGGACTCCAAAAGATATGAGTTTAATAAATTTTGTAATTAAACATTTTAAAATAGCATTAAGTTTCAAAATTCAAAAAAAAATAATATTATCCATTTTTTTTTAAGTAGTAGATAGCTGATAGTTGGTAGTGGGTAGTAGTAAGTAGGTTGTGAAGCTCTCACTTTATAGATGAGCAGTGAAGTCCTCACTTTTTGTTGCGATGCGCTCTATTTTTTGCATAAATGATTATTTACCAAAAAAGTAGTGAGGGTTTCACTTTCTGGACGAGCAATGCAGACATCACTTTTTGTTGCGATGCGCTCTATTTTTTGCATAAATGATTATTTACCAAAAAAGTATTGTGGGTTTCACTTTCTGGACGAGCAATGCAGACATCACTTGTTGTTGCGATGCGCTTATTTTTTGCATAAATCATTATTTACCAAAAAGTAGTGAGGGTTTCACTTTCTGGACGAGCAATGCAGACATCACTTTTTGTTGCGATGCGCTCTATTTTTGCAGAAATCCTTATTAACCTAAAATATAGTGAGGGTTTCACTATAAACTATAAACTATAAACTATAAACTATAAACTATAAACTATAAACTATAAACTATAAACTATAAACTATAAACTATAAACTATAAACTATAAACTATAAACTATAAACTATATAATTTCCA
>Ga0302268_1001589_pt1 | contig 11986 bp, 6 predicted proteins | sample III_Bog_E2_1_FD_194554 | JGI IMG/M metagenome (GOLD analysis project Ga0302268, IMG submission 194554) | Peat permafrost microbial communities from Stordalen Mire near Abisko, Sweden - III_Bog_E2_1 | ecosystem: Environmental > Terrestrial > Soil > Wetlands > Peat | place: Sweden: Abisko...
ATTAATTAAGATCAACCTTCGAAGGAATAGTTTGTAATATAAGCGAAGCAGAGAGCTAACCCAACTATTCCGATAATTGATAATACAATTTTGAGATGATAAAACCTTTCTGAAGGATTCTTGCTATTGCCTTAAAAAGTAATTCGAATAGCAGCTTGGATGACAAAAAAGATAAGAATGATTAGTCCGAAGATAGCAAAGGATACGTATCTCATAAAGTTCAAATTTTATAGAAGGGACATTTTTTTAGCATCATCATTAGGCTCTCCTTTAAATAATAAAGCCATATTTGACAAAAAATGTTAGCTGAATAAGAAATGGACTACCCGCTCTGAGGAATCAACGCCTTTATTTACTGAAAATACTCTCGATTAATGGCAGATTAAGATTAGACTGAAGTCAGAGTGCAGTAACTACGATCTATGCCAGAGCTTGACGACGCAGAAGGCTCCACTGATACCTGCAGGACGTTGCAGTAACAGCCCATCAACAGTAAAGTAACAACAGCTACTTTCAAGATTGGGTGTGTTATCATAAGATTAATATGTTCCGAAACTGAATCAACAACTATTTAAATTTAAAGATAATAGGATGCTACTTATTAAGCAAACTTCATAAAAGATATGAATTTTTGAAAGAGTTATTTTAAACAATTAAATCAGATTAATTTAATTAGAAATCTTTCAGTATCATCATTTCACTTCAATGCTGGAACTAGTCAAATTTTTAAAGGTGATTGCCCATTGACCTCGAATTTTGCCAGGACCAGTCACCTAACAGTGAGCAGAAAATACTCTTGAGCCAACTGAACCCTGACCATTGCTGCAGTTAATGTTGTTTTCCTAGTTTTAAATCGATTGTGGAATGACATCGACTGTTAAAATATTTCCAAAAACTGCCATACCGACATCGAATTTGCCTCCAACTGCCTTGGGTGTTTCCGAAGCGCATATAATCATACCTAGAATTCCAGGTGCGACATCAGCTGGATTAGTGTGGTCGCAAATAGGAGCACTTCCAGATGATTCAATGGGACAATCCCTCAGTCCTCTCCAGCTGCACTGCTAATTTGGTTCGTCTGATAGCTGACAACTTACGAGAACAAACAAGCAAATTGCGATCACGGTAACTTGATTCATATGAAGATATATGGAGTTAATTAGTTAATATTTATATTTTATAAAATGCTTGATTCTAAAGTGCTCTATGACGACAAAGATGTGAAAGTACGAGAGCAATGCGTGACCATCAAAACTTATTACTTTCCCTTCGGAACAAGTAAACGCATACCAATAACGTAAATCAAAGATGTATTGCTTGTTAGATAGTCTGTGGGTAGAATTTGGGGCACCGGAAGTTTTGAGTATTGGTTTGCCTGCGACTCTAACAGATTTGATTACGACTGTTTCATCGCAATATAAATGGGGAATTCCATGAAACCAGCCTTTACCTGCACTAACAACGAGCAGGTTTATCATCTAATCAAAGATCTGATCTATCGAAACCAGAGAGGTGTATAAATGCTGGAATGATTTGATTTTTGGTGGATTATTTGCGATTTAAATAATTTGTATTATATTGCTGTGAAGGCCTGCAAAATAAAAGATGAAGTTATATATGACATTGCAAATTCATTCATTTTCCTCACGGTTCTATTATTGTTCGCTGTTCTGTCGCGAAAATGATTTTTTCTTCAACGAACTTCCCTGTGTTCGTGTTTTACCTTCTTGTTAGTTGGGCCAATTTTCGTACTTCCTATAAATTTATTCAGTTTTCTTGAGTTCTTTTTTGGCCCTGTCCAAATAAAATCGATCATCATTTGCAAAAGACTCACAAATATTGAAAAAGGGCTCATCCGGTTTCCTATCATTCTTTTTAATGTTAAACTTGAACACCCCTCTGCAGTAGTTCAGCTTTTTTTCAATTAACCTCTTTAACTTCTCTGAACTTTAGAAGAAAATATTCAACCCCTCGAGCGGTGTCTTATTTAGAAGTTTCACTGCTACCTCGCTATTAAGTTTGCAAGGGATCTGCAGCCTTGCATCAAAGAAATTAATTTTAATATTCCACATGACAGTTAGGTTATCAGATTATTTACAGTGACCGCAGACCACTTGACCACGGATTAACTAAGCAGTTGTCTTAGTTTTTACGTATTCATTATCCTCACACTTCTCACATCGCATGAAGAACAGTTTCCTTTTGATTTCATTTATAAAGTCCATGTTAACGCCAACATATTCAAAATTAACGATTAAATATCCTGTACTGATGATATACAATTTGTGTTATGAGGGAGATCTGCTCAGTTCCACCATTTAGCTTATGGAGTACACGATTGGATTGCTACCCAAAGGGCGACCAGACATATTCTCCTCATTATAAGGGATATTGTACAATTTCTAATTTTTAGACCGAATTTTGACAGGTTAGATTGTGATCTTTGTGAATTTCCACTGCGATTGCAAGGTGATTTTCTCTCTGTATATTTTGGCTTTCAAGTCAGAGAACTTATATGTCTATCCAATGGTGACCTCCTCTTGACAGTCAGTCCAAAGCATGATTTAGAACAAATCACTATTCTAATCAATGCAATCAAATGACCTTCCAACCTCAGCCCTGATTTTATTATTTTTTAAAACGCGAGCCACTATAAAATAGTTCTTGGTTGGATCGAATCCTTACCTTAAACCTTTACCGACGTCAAATTACACAATTTATCTTTTCACCTTGGCCGCTGATTGCTGGATATTGTTATTTATTATGCCTGGTTTGATCGATTACTATTTTTCCTTGGTTATTTTAGAGTTGGCTGTAATTTTGAGCTCTATTATATTCAAGCGGTTGTTCATTTGGAGAATGGGGTTTTCAAAACAGTACCAGCCTCCAACCATCAAAAAGTTCTTGTACTCATGTGCTTTATCTCCAAAGAAGCAGCATTGAATTTGATCCTTTGCGTCATCCTCAATCACAATATTCATAAAAGTATTGACTTTGTCAGGTTTTCGTAATACTTTTGCACGGATGGTTCCAGTGACCTTTCCAATCTCCATTTCCTTAATTTTTTTGATTGGCAAAAATAATTTAGGTATCTTGTTGCTTCCTGTTGCATTGAAATAACCCTCAATATCCAAAACCATACATTTTTTATATACTCACTGTAGGGCAGCGGCTCTCCAATCATACAGTGCACACGAGTGTCAATTACCAAAATTCGATTTAATTTGAACTCATAATTTGAGGGAAACATTTAGATATCCTCGCTTAGGAAGGTGATCACTGAGTTATTTAGCTCTGTGTTTGAGTCTAAGTATAATTGAATCAATAGTACATCGGCTGACAAAGGCTTTAGCCTTATTTGTAAACTATCCTTTTATCCAAGTGTAGCCATCAGATATTAGGACCCTAATTTATATCAAGTCTACGTGAATGCCTAAGGACTCGGTATAATCTATCTGATCTGCAGTATGAACTGTTGTCCTTCGAAGTGTTCGTCGAACAACTGGTCGATGCCATGCGTTGTGAGTGCCTCATAATCATTTCCATTGATCATTTCCCGCCTTTAGATTTTAAATTAATAATGAATAAAGGACAATAACAAGTTCAATAGTGAATCAAACTATAACAATAATTCGCGAATCGTGAAAAGACAATTTACATTTTAAAAACTAAACCTCATTTAGTTATATTTAGATTTATGACAGAAGAGGCAAAAGTACGATACTCGTTTACGAATTGGCTGAGTCGACTGGCTGCCAAATACGATAGGGTGCTGTAGTACTACGTGCCCTTGCAGCAAGAACTACCCACTGAATTGGACAATTATAAGGGAAAATATTCACAGCAGGAAGACTATCTGTATTTTAAAAATATGCTAAAAGTAGAGGAATACGGTTCGCGTCGTAAATTATAGTAGTGAAGAGTTGATAATTCATGTCTATTGTATCCCTTATCATTACTTTGGCCAATTTAACGATAAAAACTGCAGCAGAGATAAATTTAATAGTGATAATTATTTGTATGAGGGATGAAAGGAAGCAAAGAGAGATAAAATGAATTTGCTTTATGAAATAGGATAATCATATCAATTGTTAGGTTTGATGGCCCATTGCTGCGTGATCAATCATGCTCCAAAATAAAGATGACTCCATCTCGTCGTCGTCCTCTTCGTAGGGAATCGCAAGAGAAGCACGTTACATTGCTTACAAAATTATAGAGTAATCAACATGTTACTCTTCTTCTCTCAAATTTGCATCTGCCGTCACTTCATTATCTTTTTATTCAGTCGAAGTAAGGCAATCCAGTTTGGGGTAAGAGTTTTTTTGTATGCCCTCAACATTCTAGCAAATGTATCCCTTTTTCTTTTTACCAATCAACCAACCTTTGACTTGAACATTATCAAATTCAATGCCCTTGCAGGGGTTAGTCTCGTTGCATCTCATCACAATTGGAAAAAGCAAGCTATTCTTAATGTGTATGTTCTTTAACTTTACATTAGTAATATTGATTCGAGGCTGAGTTTGACAAGTTCCTCTCGGATCAAACGGATACAACATGCATCCAGGCCCTCCTCTGTCTGGCTGTTTCTGTTGCTGAGGACCAAGGTAAAGTGCCCACCATATAGGTTCGTGCATAGTAATATTCTCATAGAGTATATTGTCGATGATACCATATCCATTCTCACCAGGATTTGTCTTGATGTATATTCCCTTGAAGGGTTTTTCCATGTGTGCATTTCTAAAGGTAATGTTCCTTACGCAGTTAATTTATGGTCTTGGAGGAACTGTTCCAACCGTAAGGCCTACACCCAATCGTACTGTAATGTTCTAGATCAGCATATTCTAAGTACAGTTGGCCAAATTCGCTGGATTACTATGTGCGGGTTTGGGAACTACGACATCATCGTAATTTTGACAAGTTATATTGAAGATATGAAAGTTACGGCCCTGAGGATCAATGCCATCAGTATTAAGAGGAAACATTGGTACAATACCAATAAGATAGTTGCGCTTGAGTATACCAAGTTGAGCCGTTGTATTAACGCGGATGTTAATGTTGTAAATGACTGTATCAACAGTCTGGTCTAATTTTATATGGTAGTTAGGCGAGTTCTTGAGCACCAAATCATGAATGACTAAATTGCTTACGAAGTCAGTAGATATCATATGTGGCCGACCTGATCCTCCTGGCAGATACTTCTTATCCACAATCCAACTGTCGAGCCACCAAATATAACCTCGTCCATCAATCTTTCCACCACCTCTTAGTGTGATGTTTTGACTGTGATCAATTGATATAAAATTCTGATAGCTGATGCCATTTGAATTTTTAGGCCAGTTGCGAATTCGATTGCACGCGGTTATTTTTCCGCGGATTTAAACAATGATATCGTGCATATAATTGATGCTAATGGGAAGGGTATAAAAAGTTTTCTCTGGAATTATGACTAATCTGTTATCGCCAGTAGATTAAGAGGCATTGGCCATGAATATTGCTTGATTGATAATTCGCTGGTTGATCAGTTGGGCAGAGAGAGTATCTTAATTAGGAATGGCCCCCATTATGAGAATGTTCTGAGCGGAATATACCTGTAAAACGAGCAAGGAAAGGATAACTGCAGTGGTGAACATAATATAATATATTTCATAAGATTTCATATCTATCTCGCCGAGATAGATTATTTATCAATTGAAGATATAAATTCAAAACGAATACTCTATAACTAAGGATTAAGCATTAGAATATTTTGAATCAGCTTGGTCTCCATAAAATCATTCTACTTCCAGTAACTTCAGCCTGAATTTCCGGTACTCTCTTGCCTTTCCTTTAACCAATATATATCTTCAAATATACAGCTGCGTTTTTTAACTTGATTGGAAGGGATTCATCTTGATAACTATTTGCGAAGGTATGTTTCTTAACGTTTTTTTAATAACACGACAAATAGTAATAGCTTACGCTGTTTCATATTAGTTAAATGTAGAACACGAGAAAAGGATGGCAGTAAATCGTAAACTCTAACTTATTTAGTAAGACGACAGACTTCTAAAAATAATTCGCAAGTATGGCATCAAGAATTGGAGCTTAGTTGCTGAAAAACTATCAATTGGAACAACTTTTTAGAGGACAGGAAAACAATGCCGTTAAAGGTAATCTGAGTTTCATATAGATGGTATAACCACCTCAATCCATAAATTGACAACAAGGCTTGGAGTACCAAGGATGACGAGGTTCTTTTCTAGGCTCATCGTCGTTTTGGCTGTAAATGGAAGCAAATATCTCAACTTTTTAGTGGTCGGTATTTTTTCGGTAAGATAGGACTGACAATTCAGTGAAGAACCACTTCTATTCAACAGTGCGCCGTTGCCTTAGAAAAGTCAACAAGTAGAGTGGAGAAAGAAATACTATAACTATGAAGTCAATAAAACCGAATGTTCTTTCTACAATTGTTGAGAATACGGAACTTACCGACTTGATTGTCAAATTAGGGAGGGGAAAGAACAAAAACGAAGATACTACTAGTTTGAGAATTGATTAGAACACTGTTTAAAGAATTAGAAGATAACTAAGACTTATCAACTTAAAATAAGATGGGAAAGAAGGGGAAGAATTGGAGCTTAGCAAGAAACAAAAATAAATAAAAAATAACAGACAAAATACTGAGTATTATGCTCAAGTCGATGATATTCCCTCCGGTGAAACTTCAGGGAAGGAGGATTTGAAGACTATTCGGCCTAATTAGCAAACTATAAGCTCCACTTCGGAGGATACATTTAAACTCCGTTAATAGCAATAAGATTTTGGCGCATAAACTCTCAATTAATCTAAAGATAAGGAGGACTGTCGCCCTAAATCATACAGGATGATGTTTCCTCTTTGCAGCAAATAATAACTCGATAAATTTGTAAAGGAAGATTCTAACTATTAACGAGAGGATGGCATTGAATGGGGTGGTTTGGAATAAGTTGACTCTAACAACTTTTTCCTTAGTCCATCCTGCAGTCATCTCTTTCCTGACATGCGATTGCTTGCAAAATTAAGTAAGGTATCACTATCACTCTCGCCAACCCATTCTCATGCATAAGACCGTAACCGATCACTGAGCAGTTTGACAAATCCCTATCTAAGCTAAAAATTAGAGAGTCGATTCGAAAATAATGCATACCTCGATGAATCGAATCCCTCCTATCAGTTTGAGGATCGAGAAGGACATTGATACTATTTTTATATATGTAGATAATACTCATTTGATTAAAACCGCATTATATTTAGATATTAATTCAGTTATTTATCATTACTTCGCAAAGTTATTGCTCTTGCAGTTTTTACAGTTAAATATAAAATTATAAAATAAATGGCAGGCAATCGAAGTAGATCTTAATTGAAGTCATTATTTGACCTTTGAGAATTAAAATAAATACATGTTGAGGCAATATGTTATTGCTATTAATATATTAGGTATAATAATATTTGCAAATAAACTACTTGCAAACTTTAGGACATCTTTTCACAAAATAGCTTAGTTTTAGAGATCAGTATTTACTTTTCATCTGTTTAAGTGGATCTAAGCTGATTTCATTTTGAAGTCATTGATAAAGAAGATGTAACTTTATTATTAGCGAATTTAAAACGGGTTTGTTTCGTTGATTATTAGGAGCCTTAATCAGATTATATTAATATCTGACCGTAACTGTTTAGCAAATATCAATGAATCGCCTCTTTATAATTTCAATTATATTTAGTTGGGGTGACTGGAATATTTACAAAATCAGAGGAAACATATCATTTTCCAGAAAGATATGTCTCAAGGGAGCTTATAAAATGCTAAAGACACTCATTATTGGATAACCAAACCAACCCTTGACAGTTTTTTATAGAAATAAGACAAATTTTACAACAAAACTTTCTCAAAGATTTTCTTGACAGGTTTTGGCGAAAATATATCGATTCGGCTGAATAAAAAAATATATATTTTCCTAAAAACAGCAAATAAATATCATAATTTTCGATGAAAGTGCCTCCATATTTTTTTGCATCTATAAGCCAACAAATGAAAAAAACCATTAACATAAAATAATGAAAACAACAATTTGAACAATTTATTGCTAGAATTAATAAAATGGTTTTAATTTGTAAAAAACATCGCACTGTCAGCAGAAATTCAACTTAATTTTTGTTAAAATGTTTGATGGCATCATAAGTAAAAATCTATATTTGTAAAATGCAATAAGTTTTGTGAAACGAAAAAACAAGTTCAAAGATTTGGAAAAATGAAAATATTGTATAAAAAGCTTAAAGAACCAAAGTGCTATGAGAAATGAGACAACATCGATATATTTCGTTTTGATTCGATTTTAATTATAAGTCTCATCAATAAGTGCCTAATTCGATAATCAATAAGGATTTAAAATTCAATATTTACCAAACATTTCATATTTGGACTCTGAAATAAAACTAAAACCATCATTGATAAGTCTGGGACGCTTTTTATTTTAAAATTCAAAAATAATTGAAGTCAAATCGGTAAATTAACTAATCATTTTTTAATTTTACAGCAAATTCCTTCTCATAAGCTTAATTTACTGCATCAATTTGATGAATAAAGAAAAAGCAGCGAAGGAATTGAATCGACAAAAAAAGCTACGAGATGGAATTTATTATTTAATAATCATAAATCAATTTTCAACGAGCAGATAACTTTCTGGGGAGTCCTTTGGCAAAAACAAAAGATAGTACAATTATAAATAGAATAATTGGAATGCTAGCCTTGGCTTATACTCTTGCAATATTATATATGATATTATAATATTTCCTTTCCTTCATGAATACACCAATTTCTAAAACAATTGAAGATAATCCCAGCCAAAAAGCTTGTTACAATAAATATACATTGGAAGTAATTATCATTTTATCTTAGAAAAGAAAAATATTGATTAGTATGGTCGAAAAAGATGGAAATTCTGTTAATTCTTCCGCAAAGGCTCTTTAAATTTGTCAAACGACAGCCAGGCTGATTATGTCCACATGGAGGAAAGAAGGAAGAATTTTTGAAAGCTTGGAAGCAAAAAAAATACGAAAGGCTTAGTAGAGAGCTGAGAGGAAAATCCATAAGGAAACGGTAAGAAGATTAGAAGAGGAGCTATCCCTTCAAAGATAGAAACAAAGTCAATAAAATAAACAAATTGGTGAACTCATAATTTCAAACTAGCCTCAGATCATCAATGCTCTTGAAAATGGAGGTCGACCCGGGCCTTTCATATTTCCATAAAACCAACAAAATTTAGAAAACAATTTTTCTCTGCAAATTCCATAGATATTTTCCTGGATACCCATTACTTATGTTGTCTATCCAATTTGTTGAAAATTGATGATTTCACCCTCAAATATTTACATGCTCAGTATTAATTTTAATTTTTATATCTCCTAATTTCTCATTTAAATAAAACACTTAATCTGATAATAAAAATTCCCTTTATTATTCATATTACTCATTCCGCTCCATGGTTTCAATTTTGTAGCTATTAGTCTAGCCATGGTCCAACATTGTTTTTCAGTTGTGAATTATTAAAAATAAAATTAATAGATTTTAATACATTTCAGTTATTCAAGGGCTTATCAATTAATGCTGCATCATTTAAAAGAAGTCAACAACCCTTGAAGGGGACCAAACTATTTTTTTTATTTTTTGAAAAATTTCACTCCATAAGCATCGTATATTTGAGAAAAGAAGGTTTCCTTCAATAGAAATTTCGCATAGCAGGTTCCGATCTTTTCGTAGCATTCCCTTGACTTCATTTGGACTGATTGAATCAGGAATCTCGTGAATTTAACGAATGGATCGTGCCCTGGCACCTCAGTTAATAGTACCATAGATTCGTCGAAGTTCGCGTTTGCGTAAAGTCCTTTTCTGGATAAATCCAAAAATACAATAAAGCCATCCTTGAAACTATGCTAAAATACTCTTCTTAGTTGACCTTTCCTTTCCATTTTTCGAGAAAGGAAGCGATCCGAGACATGGTCTGTGAAACCACATGTGGTTAAGCCATTACAAATAGCTACTTCGCCTAAAAGTAGTTAATTAGGTCCTCAGCAATTTAAGGGCAATTCTCAATGTGGCAAAGTTTATTGATTATTGTGAGATAGTGCTCGATTTTCTTGGGATTAGGTTTAAGGTTAATCAAACGAAACAATTTGCCTAGGTAGGTTAAACGGTACCTGAAGTATCCTCTTTCCAAAGTTGTCGTTGATTTGAATAAAGCTACAATAGCTGAGTAATCAACTCGTTGGCAGCATTTATTTCGGTCTCTTCCAGACTCAACATCTTCTCAATGCCAATACTAAGCATCTGCTCGGACTCCTCTATCTTGCCAGTTTGAGCCTTGCGGAGAGACAGAGACTTGATTTTCTGTGCAAACTCATAGTATTTCTTTTGCGTGAGCAGGTCACTACTTCTCTAAACGCTCTCGATAATTTTTTGACTGGTTGGGTTGGATTAGTTTTACATAAATTAATATCACAATTAAGTGTCGTAAATCCAACACATCCTCATTAAAAATGCCGGATCATAACAAAACCTTAAATTTTGATTTTTAAAATAAGCTTTGAAATTTAATTATTTATAAATGTTAATTTCAGATGTGGAACCTCTCCGCTGAACTTTCACAGTACAACTCTTTTCACCCAGTCAGCTTTCCGTTGAAGCGCCGCCTCTCATTACCTACGATAGCCTATTAATCATTGTTCTACTGTATATCCTGATAAAATCAGGAGTTAGGAAAGTGCATGCATGGCTTAGTATAGTTTAACCACGCATGGACCGCCGAAATGGACTCGAGTATTCGCCCCTCTACCATTTAGCCATCATAATATTGATACAGCCATAAATTAACTGGAATATGTTTGATTTGACCATATGGATACTCAACTATATAGTTGTGGATATGCTCCGCAAAGTTATTGAGACCATTCGACTGGAGAGATAAACTTTGTTAGGTGCATACTCTTACGAAGTCAAACTGACTCGGCTTCTCTCCCATGCAAAGGTGATTTCATTAGTAATGTTTATGGTGGCAATCGGGTTGTTCCTGTCATAATTATCTCTATTTCTGGGCGTGAGCATGAATATGGTGAATCTTCTGATTTTTCCTTTGCTAATGCTATGTTTCTAGGCCATGTTCCTCTTCCTCAGTACCATAATAATCGAAAACAATTTATTAAGCTACTATAATCAAAACATCGACAAGATTCATCCCAATTATAAATTATAGATAATACAGCAGATCATTGGAAGTTCTATAAGAGAATGGCACTTCTTTGCCATCTGTCGACTATTTTTTGCAGCATAACTGACAAATAGGGTAAATAGAGGACTCTTTAATTACTTGTGGCTGTTCTCGGCTTTTAAGGCATTATTTGTCGCTCTTGGGAACTTAGTAGCCGCAATAGGAAAATATCGTCGCTATAATAAACTGATGCTTCGAGTAGATCATCTATTTGTGACTGGAATTTCAGCCCCGAATCAGACTTGCACGATCTGTCTATCAGACCTATTAAACTGTCGACAGTTGAGTTCCTGTGGGCATCTGTTTCACTACAAATGCATATTGGAATGGATTCAAACAAAACCATAGTGCCCTATCTGTCGAGCGCCAATCAAAGTGCCGTGAATGATCATTGTTTCATATTGTTGTCTAATGGTTGAAGTTGACTAATCTTTAATCTAGAGATTGTCAATATAAACTGATAATACATCCCATAGATAATATTTAAATACCTATGTAAAGGAAGACAGTCGTGCGCATAATTAAAATAATAGTTTGGATAGGTGGACTCTATCTATCGACCGTATTCCATCTTCAGAATATCTATTTCATTTTCACAGGCTTATATCTGATTTTTACCAATTTAGGCGAAAGAAAGAAAGGTAGTCTCTCAGCCTACAGCGTTTTTAATGATAACTTTTAGAGATTATACGGAACAATGGATG
>Ga0302268_1001593_pt1 | contig 11970 bp, 10 predicted proteins | sample III_Bog_E2_1_FD_194554 | JGI IMG/M metagenome (GOLD analysis project Ga0302268, IMG submission 194554) | Peat permafrost microbial communities from Stordalen Mire near Abisko, Sweden - III_Bog_E2_1 | ecosystem: Environmental > Terrestrial > Soil > Wetlands > Peat | place: Sweden: Abisko...
AACCGCATTGCAACTCGATCAGTACGCCGCATTCATCCATGCTTCAGCGGATGATGTCGTCGAGCAGGCGCTTGCCTATGTCTTCTCGAAAGACCGCGACTTTCAGGAGTTTCTTCGCACATCGGAAGCCCAACGAATCACGCCGACATTGCGCGTGCGTCGCGTTCAAGCCTCCGATGCGGTTGAGCATTCCGCAAAGAAGCCTGTTTCCGCGGCTTCTTCGGCTACCTCAACACCAGCAGTTGCGGCGGGATCGAAGGCATGATCCCGCGCCTACAGGGGTGGCAAAGCCACTACGGTGCTACGCACCGGAAGAATTTGGACACTCCATCCCTAGCAGGGTTGTGCAGGTATACCAACGTAAACCTGAACAAATCTCTTGACTTACGCCAACGCCGGTATACCCAGGTATACCGGCTCGGAGGCATCAGAATATGCCCTTACTCGACCCACAAAATAACTCAAAGAAAGCGGCCAGCAAGACCGTCTTTCGGAACACGACGCGCTGCTTCAAGCTCACTCAAGAGGAGGCGCGGCTGCTTGATAAGGTCGCTACTGCGGAAGGTGTCCCGCGTAGTGAATGGATGCGCAATGCAGTTCTGCGAGCATTGCGCGCTGCTCAGATTGGTGATCCGTCATTGGCCGAGATTCTTGGTGTCCGTCTGCTTTTGGTGAATGTGCTTCGCCCACTGGCCGCAGGACAAAGACTGACCCCGGAAACATTCGACAAACTGCTGGACGAGATCGGCACAGCCAAGTACGAACTGGCTGGAAAACTCGCGTCCGAGAAGAGGAGATAACGCGATGGCAAAGACCACATGGGGCCGCAAGGAGACCATTGTCTGGCCCTACCACATTCCCATCTACGCCTACAGCGCAGCATTCGCCGCAGCCGCACTTACGTTCGTATTCGTGTGCGCCTGGATTCGCTTTGCCACAACGCCTTTGCAGCGGTACTACCTGCCGCTCTATGAGCGGACTTCGGCGATCGGAGCGTTCAGCAAAACCCACCGGAGTAACTACCGTGTGCTCTTTGTCGCCGGCCATGGGCTTTCGCCACGCCCGGCTCAAAACGCCGATGTGATGCTGGGCAGAACTCCCGAGCCGGATGGCAAAACCATTCCGCTCCAACTCTCGGCAGATGCTCCGCTGCATGGATACACGCTCTTTTTTCGTGGTCCTCTGCGCAGCTTCTCCGATGCCCGGTTGCGCGACTACATGAAGGATGTTGTCTATGGTGGAACCAGCCTGCCCGCATTCTTCCGGCCACCGTTGATCGGCGGCGCCTTGGTCTTTCTGATCCTGCTGCCGTTTGCGGTCCTGAAAGATGTGCAACGGCAGAAACAGCTTCGCTATGGGCGTCGGTTGAAAGGCCCGGAGATGCTGACACCACGCCAGTTCAACCGTGTCGTCAAGGGGGACGGCATCGGCTTCAAGATCGATGGGATGCGCAAAATGCTGCGTATCCCGGCCCGCGCCGAGGCTCAGCACATGCAGATCATCGGCGACACGGGAGCCGGTAAATCCGCGCTCATGTTTCAGATGCTCCGGCAGGTATGCAGCCGGGGTGATTCGGCCATCGTTTATGACCCGGCGCGAGAGTAGGTGAAGCGGTTTTATGACCCGGACCGCGGCGACATTATCTTGAATCCGCTCGACCGGCGCTGCCCCTATTGGGGACCGGCGGAGGAGTTGCGCAGCCGGTCGGAAGCCAAGGCCCTGGCCGTCTCACTGTTCCAGCCGCCGCAGGACAAGAAAGGCGAGTTTTTCATCGAGTCGCCGCAGAAAATCTTTGCCTTTCTGATGGCCTATGGGCCAACGCCGGATCAACTTGTCCAGTGGATGTCGAACCCGGAAGAGATCGACCGCAGAGTCCAGGGCACCGAGCACGCCCACCTGATCGATCCACACGCGCACCAGCAGCGCGCCGGTGTTCTGGCTTCGCTCGGCTTAGTCGCCGACAGCCTTCGGCTGCTCCCGAAAAGGAGTGAAGCCAATGGAGCGTGGACAGCAACGGAGTGGGCCGAAAAGCGCCAGGGTTGGATCTTCCTGACATCACTTCCGGCAGAGCGGGAGGCGCTTCGGCCCTTGCAGAGTTTGTGGATTGATTGGCTCGTTCTGCGCCTGCTCAATGAGCCGACCGCTGCGCAAAAACGTGTCTGGTTTGTGATCGACGAACTGGCGAGCTTGCAGAAACTTCCGCAGCTCCACACAGCGATCACAGAAGCCCGCAAAAGCAATAACCCCGTAGTTCTCGGATTCCAGGGCAAGGCACAGCTTGAATACCTGTACGGGCATCTGGCCGAGGTTATGCTCTCGCAGCCGGCGACCAGCGTTTGGCTCACCACCAAGGAACCGAACGCCGGGGAGTGGGTCTCGAAGTTCATTGGCAAGGTTGAGATCGAGCGTTTGCGCGAGACACATTTCGACGGCACCCGCGCAGGCCGGAACTTTGCGCTTGACCGGCAGGTCGAACAGTTGGTTCTGGAATCAGAAATTGCCGGTCTCGCCGACTTGCACGCTTACATGAAGTACCAGAACTACGTAACGCGATTTTCGTTCCCGTACTTCAATATGCCGGAAGTTGCCGAGGGTTTTGAGCGGCGCGAGCGGCCCGACGACAAGCTGCCTTATGATCCGGCGCGCGTGCATGGCAGTGAGCCGAATACGGAGTTAAAACAGGTTCCGGAAGACTCCCCCTCATCGCAGCCCAACGCGCTGCCTGTGGTGCAGCAGATCGAACCCGAGCCAGCCGTTGCTCCCGACGCGGACGATCAACAGAACCTTATTTTGAGAGGTTGAGGTGTAACTATGCTTACCATCTCCAAACCGCTTTCCGCGAGTCAAGCCCAGACCTATCATAAAAAGGAATTCACCGCAGCCGAACAGAACTATTGGAAACAGGCCGACACGATTCAGGGGGAGTGGCACGGTAAGCTGGCCGGTAAATTTGACCTTGCCGGAGCGGTGGGAGCCGAAGAGTTCGCTCGACTCTCCGAAGGCCAGCACCCAGCGACCGGCGAACAGTTGGTTCGCCATCGCAAGGTCCATGAATACAAAACAGAGGACGGCAAGACCGTCGCGCCGGTCGAACACCGCGCCGGGTGGGACGCGACCTTCAGCGCACCCAAGTCGGTATCGCTCACTGCACTTGTCGGCAGCGATGAGCGGGTGCGCGAAGCCCACCGGGAAGCCGTGAACGTCGCGCTGAACGAGTTAGAGCGATATACGCAAGCGCGGATCGGCGGCAATCAACCCGCGGAAATGACTGGCCAGTTTGTCGCCGCCACGTTCGAGCACGATACGGCGCGGCCTGTCGATGGGTATGCAGCTCCACAACTCCATACGCACGCCGTCATCTTCAATATGACCGAACGTGAGAATGGCCAGATGCGCGCGCTTCAAGAGCGCAGCTTCTTTGCTTCGCAGAGCTACGCGACTGCCGTGTATCAATCGGAGCTGATGTACCGGCTCCGCAATCTCGGCTACGAAATCGAGCCGGGCAAGAGCGGCGCGCCGGAGATCAAGGGATACTCGCAGGAATATCTTGACGCGTCCAGCCCACGGCGTCAGCAGATCGAGGAAGCCCTTGCGCACAGCGGCTTCAGCGGCCCGGAGGCCGCGCAGATTGCGGCCCACAACACCCGCGACAAAAAAGCACTCCTGTCGCCTGACAAAGTGCTGGCGGCGCACCGGCAGATCGCCGCCGAATTTGGCAACCAAGCCGATCATGTGGTTGCCGAGGCCCGAAAACGGCAGATCGGCCAGACTCAGAACCCCCAAGTTCAGGAACGCCAGAAACAGGCGCACTCGGCACTGACCTTTGCGCGCGACCGTGGTTTTGAGCGAGAGGCTGTCCAGGATGAACGGGCCTTGCTTGTCGATGCGATGCGGCGCGGCATGGGAGAAACGACCTACCCGGAGGTCCGCGCCAGCTTCGAGACCCGCATCGCTTCCGGCGAGTTTCAGCTCGTTCCCGGCGAAAAGCACGATTCGGCGCGCAGGTTTACGACTACCCATATGGTCCAGGCCGAAACAAAGATCGTCCAGACGGTGTTGGATGGACAAGGCCGCGCTCCCCAACTCATGTCCATCCAGCAGGCTATTCCGCTCTCGGAGGCGAATCCCCAACTCAATCGGGCGCAGCGGAACGCCATCGAAAAAGTGCTCACTTCCAACGATCGGATACAGGGGCTGCAAGGAGTCGCCGGGGCCGGAAAAACGACAACACTTGCCAGCATCCGTCGGGGAGCAGAGCAGAACGGCTACACGGTCGAGGGTTTCGCCCCTACCTCCCGCGCCGCCCGTCAGCTCCGCGATGCGGGCATTGAAGCTGATACGCTGCAAGGTTTCCTTGCGCGTGGCAATCGGCAGAGCGATGACGCGGCGCGAAAACATCTCTATATGGTTGATGAATCCTCGCTCGCATCGACACAGCAGATGCGAGATTTCCTCGGCAAGATTGGTGCCCAGGACAAGGTTCTGCTCATTGGCGACATCCTGCAGCATCAGGGCGTGGAGGCTGGAAAGCCCTTCGAGCAGTTGCAACAAGCGGGAATGCAGACCGTTCAACTCGATCAGATCGTGCGCCAGAAAGATCGAGAACTACTGAAAGCTGTCGAGCATCTGTCGAAAAATGAAACCGCAATGGGTGTGCAGATGCTTCAGCAGCAAGGCCGCGTGACGGAGATCGTAGACCCGCGGCAGCGCATCGAAGCGATAGCAACAAATTATGCGGCCCGCCCTGAAAACACGATCATCGTATCTCCCGACAACGCTTCGCGCCGGGCCATCAATCAGGCTGTGCGCCAGGAATTGCAGGCGCTCGGCACGTTGGATAAGGAAGATCATTCCATGCGCGTGCTGACGCCGCGCTCCGATATGACCGGCGCGGATCGAGCATGGGCCGCTCGCTATCAGCCAGGCGATGTACTGCATTACATCCGCGGAAGCAAAGAGTACGAGATCGAGCGCGGAAGCTACGCGCAGGTCGTCACCACGGACCCGAAAGAGAATCGTGTTACCGTCCAGAAACCGAACGGGGAACAGGTGTCTTATGACCCGTCACGGTTACGCGGCATCAGCGCCTACCGCGAGATTGAGCGAGAATTTGCCATTGGAGACCGGGTGCAATTTACTGCACCAAATAAGGAGTTGGGCGTTGCCAACCGCGACCTCGGAACCCTTCAGCAGATCGGTGAGGCCGGAAAACTCACTGTCCGCATGGATGGTGATAAAGAGAAGGCGCTCACGTTTGACCCGGCGGAGATGCGGCACTTCGATCACGGCTACGCCGTGACCTCGCACAGTTCGCAGGGACTCACCGCCGAGCGTGTCCTGGTCAACATGGATACCAATGTTCACCCGGAACTCATCAACACCCGCTTCGCTTATGTCTCGGTTTCGCGCGCCTCGCAGGATGCGCAGATTTTTACCAACGATGCGGTCACGCTCGCCGAAAGCCTCAGCCGTGATGTCTCCAAGGCTTCGGCGATCGACTTCGGCAAAGCTCAAAGTCCGGTTGCGAACATGGGATTGGAGCAGGCGGCAGCGGCGTTAACGAAGATACCTGCCGCTGGGCTTGGGTTAGGACTTTGAGATTTACGGGATCGTCTCAATACGTCATTCATCGTGAACAAGGAATGACGTATTGAGATTCATCTATGTCGTCTGATCGAACCGGCGCGCTCGGACATAAACAACGTCAGCCCGTTGTCAACGGTCAAATTTGAAAAGACATTTCCAGTTCGACCCCAGAGTAATTGACGTGCGGTACAAGCTGACGATTCGGGCCTTGCTTAAAATGCACCAGGCCATATCGCTCCATCGTCCGCAAGGTCCGGGACAGATTGGATGTCGCTCTTCCCGATCTCTCCGCCAGTTCATTGAGAGATTGAGGGCTGGTCTCCAAGATGAGCTTGAGCAAATCCCGATTCTGATCGGAAAGCACCTGAGACAGCGTACCTAGCGATTCAAACCAAATCTTAGGCTCACCTTTTGCCGGGACATATTCTCCCTTTGCGATTGCCAGCGTCCTCTTTTTGTAGGCTTCCCGTGAGGCAATTCCAACTTTCAGAGTCTTCATGGCGCTGTGCTCCTTTCCTTCAAGATCGACTCAACTTCTTTCCAAAAATCCGCCAGTAGCGACATGGAATCCTTGTAGTCGTAAAAGCGGACTCGCTTACCCTTATGCTTGTGGTCGTATCTGATGCGGGTTCGGGCGCCTGGTCCCGTACCTTCTCGGATGGGATGAGCGTTGTCAAAGCCCAACAGGCGCTCGCCGTCACCATCGTGCAGCGTCAGCGAGTAATCCAAACCATGCGGTTTCTCCGGTAGGGACGAAACCCGTTCTACCTCGAACTTGACCCAGAAATTACCCTCCACCACGAATGTCTCGCCATCCAGCAGAAGTAGCGTATCGAGACTGGGATCATGGTCCATCGATCTGCATATTATCATCAGGTGATAACAAAGTCAAGAACCACATAGAGTGGCAACTAATTCACCAACCAGAACAACTTGTTGCCATGCTGAGGGCGCATCAGGACCTCTCGGAGGAACGCTTCAAGAAGAATACAAGTGCTCATTTATTTATTTGCTGGTGGGAAGGTTGCGTGGCCCTTCCCTCGCTGCGACCGCCGATCATGCTGGCGTTCTTCGCTTCCCATCCATGCGGGGCCTGTATCCTGCCCCGCAACGCCCGGCCCTTACGTGCGTACAAGCGTACAGCAATTCGGAAGAGTACCGAATTTCTTCTTCGTTTAAGTACCCCCGCTTCATGCGGCTTTATGGCAGAAGCGGTCGGAACCCGTCAAGGGTCTCCGCTGCGCTTCGATGAACGCGCACCAAACGCGCGCCCTTGACTGAACCCGCCTCGCCTCTGCCCGCCGCGCAAGACATGAAGCGGGGGCACTCAAACAAAGAAATTTGGTTTGAGGCAGATGCCCTCCTTCAAATTCCGCCCCGCAGCGGGCACACAGGAGATCGAACACCATGCCTTACACCACCAGCAACACAGCAACCACCACCGCGCCGCACAGCAAAAATGCGGCGCTCCGCAGCGAGTCCCCTTACCAGCAGCGCATCAGTCAGAAGGACAACCCTACACAGCAACTCATCAAACAGGCGGTAGACTTTTTGCTCCAGCAGCTTGAGGCGGGCAAGAGCGAGACACTGACCGCGTATCTCGCCGCAATGGCCCGGTTCCATTCCTATTCCTTTGGAAACATTCTCAGTATTGCGAGACAACGCCCCTCAGCGACCAGAGTAGCCGGGTTCTACGCATGGAAGGAGTTGGGCCGGTTTGTAAAGCGCGGTGAGAAGGGCATTCAGATTCTCGCCCCGATGGTTGGACAGCGGCGCAGAAAGGACACGACAGAGCAGGAGACGAGCACAAACCGGGAGACGAAGCCAGCGCCTGTGTTGATTGGCTTCCGTGCTGTATATGTCTTCGATGTGGCGCAGACCGAGGGCGCGGACCTGCCCGAGTTCGAGCACGACATTACCGGCGATGTGGGCGAACATCGGGAACGGCTGATTGCATTTCTCAATTCTCAGAGCATCACGCTTGAATACACCGAAAACATCGCGCCCGCACTTGGCGTTAGCTACGGCGGAAAGATTGCTCTACTGCCGGGCCAGTCGAAGGCCGAGGAATTTGTGACTTTGGTCCATGAGGCGGGACACGAACTTTTACACAAAAGTGAACGACGCACCATCACCACCGCCACTGTGCGCGAGACGGAAGCCGAGGCCGTGGCCTTCATCGTGGGCCAGGCTATCGGCCTTGAGATGGGGCGGGCATCGAGTGACTACATTCAGATGTACGCAGGAAACGCGGCGCTTTTGGCTGAAAGCCTTGAAGTCGTACAGCGTACCTCTGCGGTGATTTTGGACGCCATCACCGGGGAGTCAGCCACCACGCAGAATGCGCCTTCGGCATCTTCGCCGGAGGTGCAGGACGCAATCGCGGAGGTGGCGTAATGCAGACCATCCTTCGCATTCTTGAGCGGGCCGGTGGTTTCCGGCCCGCGCTCTACCTCAAGATCGAGAACCCACCCTACATGGCTTTGGTAATCGAGGCCACGCCGGAACCCGGACCGCTGAACCTGCCTTCGATTTCCGTTGCGCATTACGGAGAGCAGAACGCCGACCTGATGCGCGACCCGGAGATGTGCTTCGAGTTGTCGAAGCCGCCGCTCTGCGGCCTTTCGCTCGCAGCGTGGTACTACCGCAATGACTAAATGGGCGTGGAGCAGAATTCGCGCTATCGGGACGGGGGAAACTACGTTTTTCTGCCCGACCTGTACGAACAGCACGAACAATTCGCGCGGCAGTGGGACAAAAACATCCGCGTTCAGGGTTTTCTCGAAGCCTTCACGGACAAGTCGATTCGCGGCTAGTCCACTCCCTGCGGAGCGGAACCGGCCTGATGTGTCTCCGCTCCGTGCGCCTTCACTTTTCAACCGCCCGAAAGGAGCTTATTCAAATGGAAACGACTGTTATCAATGCCACCGAATACCGCGACCTTCCACTCTCTCAACTCAACGAATCGAAGACCAATCCCCGCCGTGTCTTTGACGGGACGGCGCTCAATGAGCTTGCCGCCAGCATACGCAGCCAGGGCGTGCTTTCGCCCTTGCTGGTTCGTCCTCTCTCCGAGAACGGTTTCGAGATTGTAGCCGGTGCGCGGCGTTACCGCGCCGCGCAAATGGCCGAACAAGAGACTGTCCCGGTGCGCATCAAAAACTTGACCGATGCCGAAGTCATCGAAGCGCAGCTAGTCGAGAATTTGATACGCGCTGAAATTCACCCGATGGAAGAGGCCGAGGGGTTCGCGGCACTTTTGCGTCTTGAGGAGCCGAAGTACAGCATCGAACAGATCAGCGCACGGGTGGGAAAATCGCCCGTGTTCGTCGCCTCTCGCCTCAAGTTGGTTGACCTTGTGCCCGCAGCGGTCGAAGCCTTCTATGCCAACGAAATAGGTGTGGGCCATGCTTTGTTCTTGGCGAAGCTGCCCGCCGACCAGCAGGAACAGGCGCTCTCGGCCTGCTTCAAGGAAGTCTACAACGGAGAACACAAGCCCGCGCGAATTCTGCTGCCCGTCCGCAACCTGCAATTCTGGATTGAGTCGAATGTGTTGCTTGTATTGAAAGACGCGCCTTTCGACAAGCGCGATGCGCAGTTGGTTTCCACGGCGGGTAGTTGCGCCGACTGCCCCAAGCGCACCGGGCATAACAAGCTGCTGTTCGGTGACGACCTCGGCAGACAGGGTGACCGATGCACCGATCCGAAGTGCTACCAAGCGAAACTCGCGGCACACGTGGCGATGGCCGTTGCCGCGAAACCCGAGCTTGTCCAGATCAGCACCGCCTACGGTACGCAGAGAGAAGGCAGCCCCGTATTGCCGCGCAACAAGTACACCGCCATCCGCGACGATAAGCCGAAGTCCAACGATGAGGCAAAGCGCCCGGAGTTCAAGGTGTGCAAGTTCACCACCGACGCTATCGTCACCGAAGGCAGCGACATCGGCACAATCCATAAGGTGTGCAAAAATCCCGATTGCCCCATCCATCATCCGAAGAAGGTGAACGGCAATGGGGCGAACGATGCTGCATTCAAAGCCGAGCAGGAGAAGCGGCGCAGGGAGGAAGCCATCGCCAATGCAACCGGCTTGCGCGTTCTCTCTGCGATTAGCGCGGCTGTTCCGGTGCGGCTGATGAAACACGACCTGCTGTTTGTGGCCGAACGCATGGTCAACCTGCTGGACGAAAACCGCGCCGCGATCCTTGCCAAACAGCACGGCATCAAGAAGACCAAAGAGAACGAATCGGTAGGCAAGTTCTTCACGGCCTTTCTTCGCCGCGCCGACGAAAGCACGTTGGGCCGCACCGTGGTCGAAGCGGTCGTCTTGCTCACAGCCTCGCGCGGCAACGCCTCGCACGTTCTGCGCGATGCCGCCGAGTTTTACAAGGTGGACGTGGCCGCAATCACGGCCACGGTCAAGCAGGAATTCACCGCCAAGGAAAAAGCGAAAGCGGCGAAGAAGGCCGCGCCCAAGGCACCTGCGAAGGCATCGGCAAAGACCGCGAAGAGAGCGGCGGCGTAACAACCCGATCAAGATGTACTGTGCGGGGCCAGAAGACCGGCTCCGCATTCTTGTTTGTGCCCGCTCTTCCCGCCCTCTTGCGTGGCATCTGCATTTTGCAGATGTGTCACACTGGTCCCGCCCAGCGGGCAGCGCCGCTCCCGCGCCGACACACGACATAGTATCTAGTTTACGAGCACATCAACTTGCTGGGCCGTTATGCCTTTTCGGTACCGGAAGCGGTCCAACGTAGACAACTACGCCAGCCTGCGCCACTCGCCCGAAGCAATCGAGGAGCTCTCCTGATTCCTAAAGCGAGTATTCTGTTCCGTTGCTCCGAAATACTAAGTTTAAAGTATCGGTCAAAAGGGAACCGGCATTCGGGGAGCAATGGAAACTCTATTCCCGGAATACCAAGGCTTATGGTCCTACAAAAAAACTGAGCGTGGCAGGCTCTAAAGGAAGGAACCATGCCACGCTTCAGAAGATCAAGCAACAAGCATACTAATGGAATCCTTCTATTGACGAGGATCCGGAACCTTCGCTAGACCACCGAAACCGGTCATCAAAAGTTTGTTGCTCCAGTCGCGAAATAAGGCTCGCATACGCCGACGTTGTTGTAGTCGCTTGCCAGTTCTAGAACGCTCGTACCGTCCAGAGATGGAAGCAACGCTGAAGACCAATTGGGACAAGGGTTGGGAAAGGCGTCCGGAGTTTGTACCGGAGGGGCCAAAGTAAACCAGGGACCGTATCCAGTGCTGGTAACCGTGCTCACAAAAATAGTATTTCCATTCTGGGCCGATACCTGACCGTTGGATTCAAGCAACACCTGCCCAATCAGTAATATTTCGCCATATGGATCGTGCGGCGACGGACTCCAGACGTTCGCCGGAGTGTGTGTGAAATATTGCCCCGTTGCTGTCACTGCCGCGTTTGCAATAGTGGAGGGAACACCAAAATCCCATCCATCGGGCGAAGTGCGGGTGAAAACAGTGCAGGCTGCCGGCCCACAATCTTCATAGCTCATGAAGTAGTGGCCGTTCGGTAGCTTGGACACCACCGACATCCCAGGCCGATCCGCATTGATATTACTCGCGACCGTATTTTTTTGATCCCCCCAAAAAATACCGTCGGAACTATCCATCTGGGCTATCTTCTGGCTACAGCAAGGGTCGGTCTCATCCGACCAGAACATCACCAGATTCCCGGAATTATCTACCTCAAACTCTGGTTCCCATACTGCATTGTACGCGTTGGTGCCATTGACCGGAGAAGCGCCCTGAACCGGGGTAGATAAATAGTGCCAGGTCTGGCCCCCGTCTGTGCTTATGTAGATCTCGATCACGAGGGTCTGGTTCGGTGGTGGAACGATGCTGTAGGTCCCGGAATAGAGCAGCGTACCTGCCTTCAGGGTGCCCGCATTTTGCGGTACCATCCATAGTCCCGTTTCAGAGATTTGGTAGCTGCCGCTAACCGTCGGAACCGTAGAGAGGTAATTGAAAGTTTTACCTCCATCTGTACTCCTGTAAATGATGCCGTTTGCGCTCGCGACGATATTCCCGTTAGGCAGTCTTGCAAGGCGCGGATACGGGGTCGGCAGGTTGGAGGGATTGCTGCTCCCAAGAAGAGTGCCCGTCTGGCAAGATTGACTAGAACCGGAAGGAAGCGCGGTACCATCTGCGCCGTTTGTCACGAACAAGACGTTTCTGGCATCGTTTGACTGGAAGCCCACGGAAACTCCGTGCTGAAACGCCGCTGCTCCTGGTCCTAAAGCACCCATCTGAACACCGAGATATGCCTTGGGCCCTTGCCAGTTAGATCCGTCTGCTGACGCCATCACCATCATCTCGTTGCCTTGGTCACTCGCCCCATAGATTAAGTAG
>Ga0302268_1001607_pt1 | contig 11919 bp, 8 predicted proteins | sample III_Bog_E2_1_FD_194554 | JGI IMG/M metagenome (GOLD analysis project Ga0302268, IMG submission 194554) | Peat permafrost microbial communities from Stordalen Mire near Abisko, Sweden - III_Bog_E2_1 | ecosystem: Environmental > Terrestrial > Soil > Wetlands > Peat | place: Sweden: Abisko...
AGCCCAGGCATCTCCCCGCGACCAACTAAAATCTTTATACGATGAAATCGCTCCGTGATCTGTCCAGTTTACCATGTCTGTTGATGAATAACATCGCCAGTCATTCATAGTGAAAAAGTTACGGACGGTTTTGTCCTCGTCATGTGTTGTATAAAGGTAAACCGTGCCGTTGTACACCATAGGAGCCGGGTCGGCAGTATAGTTGGTCTGTACAATCGGGTTCTGTGCTTTTATTCCAAATGTCAATATTGCTATCAGGATAAAAATTGTTATAGCAGACACTTTTATTAATGCTTTATTTTTCATTTATTTTTTTATCAAATTCAGATTTATTTCACAGAAGTGAACTTATATAGAAGGACACCGTGAACGGGAACTTTAAGGGCAAGCTGACTCGTTTTGGTTTCGATGGTGGCAATGTCCTTCTGTCGCCAGAGGTCCCGTACTTTAAACTGTCCATCAATGCCGAGTTTATCAAAATCTATGTATGAAAGATCAACGATGTCGAGGCCAAAGTTACAAAAGCCTACGGCCCGGCTACCATCTTCAAGTTCCTTCACGTAGATACGCAAATCGCCAATCGTCTGAACACAGGTAGCCTGCTTGCCAAGTGGGTCCTGATTTATATCTATAACTTCATCGTTTGTCAGTAAATTCAAGGTGAAGTCATCGAGTTTTTCCATATCACATCCAATTAGCAGAGGCGCAGAAAAGAGACACCAGAGACTGATATGGAGATACTGCTCATCCGGTTTAAGTTTGCTCTTATGCGGATTTCCCCAACCTACAGTGCCAACTATAAGCATGTCAGGGTCGTTCCAGTTGCCTGGTTTAGCCCATGAAGCCGATTTATCCTGATCCAGTGCTATGTTTTTCATACTTACCCAGGTGTCGGTAATATCATTGGTTGTACGCCAGCAATTGCCGTTAACAGAATCGCCCCACTTCCATACATCCGACATTCCGTATTGACACAAGCTATAAACAATATCGCGTGGCTGTTGGCGAAGATATTCGCCCATCAACTTAAACGGTCTAATGGATGTATTCAATTCGTTACCTCCAATGTACGACAAAGACGATATTTTATAAGGATCGTTATCCGGCATTCCATTAATAACACCACCGTAACTGCACCAATCGTATTTCAGAAAATCGAAACCCCATTTTGCATAGCTTTCGGCATCTTGTTTTTCATAACCGTAGCTTCCAACACAGCCACCGCATGTCCATGGACCGGGACTGGAATAAAGTCCGATTTTTAACCCAAGGCCATGCACATAACCGGCAAGTCCTTTCATATCGCCAAACCGGGAGTTGGGGACAATATTGCCGGCTTTATCGCGAAGTTTACCTCGCAACGACTGATCTTTGGAATCGCGGTTGTTTTGCCAGAAATCGTCTATATTGATATACGTCCATCCGTGATTGATTAGCCCACTTTTTACCATTGCATCGGCAGCCCTTTTTACCTTATCTGCCGAAACTTCATTAGCAAAACAGTTCCAGCTATTCCATCCCATTGGCGGAGTAAGGGCTATACGGTCGCCACATTCAATACGTAGTTTCTTTTGAGCCTTGCCTTTTCCGTTTTTAGCCTCCAGGGTTACAATATAAGTTCCTGACTTTGAAAGTTTGCCCGTAATAATACCGGTTTGAGCATTGATCTTAAGTCCTTTCGGTAAACCGGAAGCTGAAAAAATCATTGTTCTGTCACCTGTCACTGTTACAAGATATTGAAAAGGCGAACCCGGACGCACACCAAAAACTTTAGCTCCGGTGATTTTTGGCTCAGCAGGAGGAGGAGGAGTGAGGATGTATGGTTCGCTTGCCACCGGACTGTAGGTTTTAAAAGTAGTTACTCCGGTGGTTTTAAATCTTGCATCCACCCAGTCAACATGGCCGTAATAATTTCCAATCCCTCCATCGGTCACTGCCAATTCCAGTTTTTGTACACCGGCAAGCTTTACAGAGCAGGGTCTGGCTGCATCACCTAAACGCATTACCCCGCTCGACCATAATTTTTTGTTATCGCCATATACAACAAATTCAGCAGCCGGCTCATGGCCTGCTACCTCGTCATCAATTCCTACCTGAGCCAGGAACACTGTTGCCTTTCCATTAAGCAGAATCGTTAAAGAACTTTCAGAATGACTTCCAAAACCACGTTCGAAAGTCTTACCTGCAATTGTAAGTATTTTATTATCAATAGATCTGTTTTTCATTGGTATACCATACCCCTGGGTAGCAGTACTGAGGTCTAACTGATCGAGCCATACGGTTTGAGCTGATAGCTGACCAATATCTATCGTACTGGAAATGAGAATAAAAACAGCAATAGTAGCTAATCTAATGTATCTTGTTACTTTTTTTAATGCCATATTATTGGATGTTATTGTTTCCTAAATTTCAATATTCAGATTGATCATTGAATTCCAAAAACTTTCATTTGGCGTTGAATTTCCACCAATCAAAATTAAACAACTCTTGTTCGCCCTTAAACACGAAGAACAAATCATGAATGCCGATGATATTCTTAACCGGAGTAGTAATCGTTTTCCATAAATCACCTTCACCTGAGGTATTTACATTAATTGTTCCCAATACCGGACCATCAATTTTGTCGGTATGAATTTCAATCTTTCCTCCATGCAACGAAGCTATGCAGATATCAACAGATGTTGTTCCTTTTGAAAAATTGACACCTTGTACTTTTAGATAATCACAGTTATGAATTGATGTAACAAATATTCTATCAGCAATCTTTTTTCCTTTGTCCCACGGTACATTCCGTTCCCATTCCGTTCCCGGTTCTGTTTTAAGTCCTTCGCTAAAGGCCATGGTTTCTGCTTCCGTTTGGTTATACGGGTTCACTGTACCAAGCTGTTTAACACCTAATGTTGACCAGAATGGAAGCTCCTGAATTGTACCATCTGCATTATAGATTAAATTTTCGACACAAACCGAACGTCTTTCATAATGCTTCGACATAGTTTGTTTCAGGATGGCATAATTGAACCCGAACACGTAGGAGTTCCCTTTGTAGTCTATAATTCCCGGATGATTTCCGCTTGAGCGTTGGTCACCTTTCATTATCATCCCTTTATACTCCCATGGGCCGGTTGGTGAATTGCTCATTGCATAACCAATACCTTCGGGGCAACATGTGGAAGCATACGACAGATAATAATGTCCGCCGTGTTTCCATACCCAGGGACCTTCCTGGTAATTGGCCGGTTTGGTAGGTTCATTTACTATTTCACCGGAGTAGGAAATCATATCCCCGTTCAGCTTCACATAATAAAGGTTTGGGTTTCCCCAGTAAAGATATGCCTGTCCATCATCGTCAATCAACACTGTAGGGTCAATATCATGTGTACTATTCTTAATCAGCGGCTTTCCAATAGGGTCTTTGAAAGGTCCGTAAGGACTGTCAGAAACCAACACGCCAATTCCCATACCGTTCGGCATAGGACAGTACATATAAAACTTATTATTTCTTCGAATACACTGAGGAGCCCAGGCTCCATTGTCAACAGTTACCCATTTAAAATCTTTCAGCGATGCTACAACTCCATGGTCAGTCCAATTTACCATGTCGGTGGAAGTATATAACAACCAATTCTGCATTTTAAAGCCCGTTGCATCGTCTTCGTCGTGACCGGTATAAAGGAATACCGTGTCGTTATAAACCATTGGTGCCGGATCGGCAGTATATTTCGTTTGGATGATTGGATTATCTGCATAACATATAGTTCCGTAGATGATTACAGTAGAGATCAATATGCCGGTAACTGCTTTTTTAAATTTATTTTTTTGCATCAGTTTGTAGTATGTTATGTTTACGTTTATTTCAACGAATAAATTATATTCAAAGTAATAATGATGAATTATTGATATGTTTGTTAAATATATAGCACACGTTTTTTTGCATTTATTTTATTATTGACCCCAAAAGGGGGCTTTAAGACTCAGTATTTGAAAATTTCCTACATGTAAATCGCTTGTGAAATTCCACTCTTAAGCCCACTTTGGGGGTTTGGGGGTCGGAAATCAAGACATAACAATAAATTCTTTGAATTACTTAAGTAATAGGAAATAAATAATGTCCTATAATTTTCAATAAAACTTGTGCACTTCACAGTTCTATCACCCTCTCCTTTGAAGAGGAGGTTGTGTAAAAAGAGTTTTGAAAATTGAATATACTTACATTATGAAGCTGGAAAACAAATAAGGTAATAAGGTTAAGTTGCTTTTGTTAATATTTCTATTAAGGTTGATAATCAAAAATATGGTACATTCCGGTTTATCGGAAAGGTTTTTTTCTTAAAAACCTTATTTTCACGTATTAAACCTTAATAGAAAACCAATGACCCTTAACCCTAACCTTATTACCTTATTAAAAAAGCATCAATTATCAATATGAAAGTAACAAATTCTACTAATTTCGTTTTTACACAGCCTCACAGGGCAGGGGGAGAGGTCGGTTATCCGGAATAAATAAAACAGGACATTATATTGTTCCACTTACTTAGTATGTTATATTTACGTTTATTTCAACGAATAAATTATATTCTGAGTAATAATGATGAATTATTGATATATTTGTTAAATATATAGCACACGTTTTTTTGCATTTATTTTATTATTGACCCCCAAACCCCCAAAGGGGGCTTTAAGACTCAGTACTTGAAAATTTCCTACATGTAAATCGCTTGTGAAATTCCACTATTAAGCCCCCTTTGGGGGTTTGGTGGTCGGAAATCAAAATAGTTCAATAAATTCTTTGAATTACTTATATTGATTTTAACTATTTAAGTTCTATAATATTTTTTCCTTGTGTGATGCCATTCTCATTAAAAGCATCGATAGTAAAATAATACCTTTGAAGCCCGTTTAAGCTTCGAATGATCAATGAATCACCCCCAAACACCTGATAATTCTGATACAGTTTATCTTTCTGGATTCCGTATCTGATAGTATAACCAATAGCTCCCGGCGTTTTATCCCAATTTAGTTTTACTACACATCGATCGGTTTCTGAACGTTCCATACTCAAATTTTCAACAGTTGAAGGTGCTTTACCTCCTCCGTTACCAAAAATACGCAGACCGGCTATGGCAAACGTACCGCCGGGAACCTTGTAATTGGTAAGTTTAATGTAACGTGCTTTCACCGGAGTTCTCAATTCGATGTAATCGTGCGGAACATCGGTCTTACTCTGTATTTTATCTGCCAGAGTTTTCCAGGTTTTATTATCGGATGAATATTGAAGAAGATATTGGTAGTAACTGTCAGGATTACGACCAAAAAGCTTCGTTTCATTTTCGGCATAATTTATCTGAATAGCATTTATCGTGCATTCGTTCTGTAAATCCATGGTTAACCATTCACCTTTATTACCCGTTTGGGCACTCCAAAATGTACGTATATCTTCATTGGCTGCAAAACTTTTGGGATGATTGGGCAATTCAGAAGACACTTCAACAGGTTTGTTATACGATAGCAACATCCATTGAGGAAATAACTCCTCAGGAGTGGAAATCTTTTTCGTTGGTACTTTTAAAGGAAAATCGCCATAACCGGTGTAAATGTACATTTCACCATCTTTATCAAAAAAAGTAGGAAATAATCCCAAACGGCGTTCGAACATATGCTTTTGCGAAATGGTCATCGTGGAAACATGCCAGTAGTTACCGTATTTATCCTGAAACGTACTGCTATGTCCGGCTCCTGCAATGAAGCCTTCGGGCTTATATGATACAGGATTATTTGCCGCCGGTTTAAACGGGCCAAGTGGCTTGTCAGAAACATATACACCATCGCAGTAGCTTTTGTATTCAGTTCCGGGACCGGCATATTGAAGGTAATATATCCCATCATGTTTAGTCATCCAGGAACCTTCAATCCAGGGCCGAACGTCTTTATTATTATAATCTCCCGGACGTTCCCATCCAAAATTTTTCTTATCACTATTAAAAACCTCAACGGGCTTACCAATGGGATTAAGTGTTTTAGTATCCAGTTCTACAGCATAAAGGGGATTCATGTTTGAACAACCATAATAAAAATACAGACGCCCGTCATCATCGACAAATAAATCAGGATCGATCATTCCAATGGGAAACGAAGAGTTGGCGATTTGCCAGTTTCCGGATTTCGGATTTGCTGTTTTATAAATGGTAACAGGGGCTCCCCCGGATGCCATAAAATACAAGGTATCATTCATTTCAACTACTGTCGGCGCATAATCCTCCAAAGGAAGATCTTTGGAAGTTATTAAATCCCAGTTTATTAAATCTGTAGAATGAAAATACCCACCGGATTTGGACGCAAACAAATAATACTCGTTCTTAAATTTCACCATGGTAGGGTCGGCTGCCTCGCGCCTGGATGGAGCATCGAGACAAAACCTGTAACTTAAGTTTACAGGATTACAGATGGTAGTTTGCTTTTGAATGTTAACCCCTGTGAGTTGTGAATACACTGCAAGTGTATAAGTCAAACAACTAAATACAAAAAGTTTTTTTAAATTCCGATTCATATAGTAATATAAAATAAATGATGTCCTGTTATTTTAGAAAAAACTTCTGCAATGAACAGCTTTGTCAATCTCTCCACTGGGATAGGGGATGGCATCGAGGATCGTCATATCGCGGACATTGCTATAATCGCCGGCAAACTGATCGTCAACGGACACTATGATCACGCCCCGGGATATCTTTCCCTAGCCAATCAGGTTGTCGCAGACGATGCCGGCGTTGACACACCAGTCATAAAATATGGTGCCTGCATCGGTGCCGATTCCCTGATAGCAGAAAATGACGCCATAGGTTTTGCTCGTGGTATATCCCGGCGGCGTATAAACCCACATATCCACGTTTTTTCCGGCCACCGTCGAATAGAAGGAAGTGTGATTGGTTGTGCCGTCAGGGTAACGGCCCGACTTATCAAAAGTGCTGTTGTCCGGTCCTCCCAGCGGCATGGCGGGGAGGATTGTCTGTGCTGCCATCGGAAGCGCAAGCAAGAAAACGCTTAATACTGCGAATAAAATCTGTGTAATTTTTTTCATAACAGGAATAAATAATATTTAAAGTATAACCTGACAAAAATAGCTATTCAATTGTGAACACACCATTAATGTTTGAAGTTTTATTTAAAGTATAACCTGACAAAAATAGGTATACAATTATGAACATACCATTAATAATAGATAATCTATTTATAGTTTCAAACATTTCCCAACTTACCGAAACAAAATAGCAACAGTTGATACGGCTCACAGTTTATAATCCCTGCCAATACGCCAGGTGCAAAACAGGAACTATGCAAGAGGTTGAATTCTATCCCGTATCGTTTCGCCCTATAACGTGTTATATCCAAGAACTACTAAGCTGAATTTGTAATTCATGCCTTTCAAGTAAGGTATAGCAGGGACAGCCATTGTATTGCCTAAACTTAACAAAAACAGAGCAAAGTATCCGATAAAGTAACAAATATCTGAACTTTACATGTTTCAAAATTATCTAATTTAGCCTTGTTGGGGTTAATTAATCAGGTTTATAAGAAAAATGTGGCTGCCCAACCAACCCAAGTTCAGCCCAAAACGAATTCAAACTCCATAAAGAGTGCAATCAGAACGTGCACCATATACCGAAGCTTCCGTTCAACAAGGACTTAAATCGCAACACCCCGTCAAAAGCAGTGCTTGGAGGGGTGTTGTGCGCTCGGGGTGTTGCGTTTAAGTCCTATGATATTATACGTATGGTGTTTGTGCTTTCTTTTCTAATTTCGTTTCGTTTCAATAATTTCCTTTTGCTTGGGTATTTTGAGCTTTCTCAATTTCTTGTTTGTGATCTTCTTTAAGTTCTTTATAAATAATAACCTTTATGTCAAATGAATTAAATGTTTCTGCAAGCCAGCTTTTACCATTAAGATACTTCTCAACGCTTTCATCAACGCATATAATTTGTTTCTCAAGAGTTTCTAGTTCATTGTAATGTTTTTCAAATGCAATTAACTTTAAACAATCTTTGGCTATTTTTCTCTTTTGTCCATCTTTAAGTGCTCCGACATGTGCATATATTTCCCCTATTATGTTTTTATTATTCTTTTCATCCCAAAAGTAAAAATCAGGTTCATACTGAATATTTCCAATATGAAGATTCCTATTTTTTTCTTCATAACCATTATCTTTTCGGATTTCTTCTCGGATTATCTGCTCAATTTTACATTGAACATCTGATTTCCCATTCTCGTTTGACATTTTTTTTAGCTTTAACTGTTTTTTGGATAATATGAACTATTTGTTCCTCGTCTACTAACATTATTATAATCTACATAATGTATGTTGTCTAGCGTATGACAAACAGGACATTCATTTGTTGAACTATATTTTATTTCTACACCTTGTAATGTTTTGTTGGAACTTGAACAAAAGATTGTATTACAGGTTTTGTAAGTTAGCATATTTGAACCTGAGTAATTACAATGAGGGCATCCCCTGTTTCGTCCATGTTTATAAATTTACAGTAAGTGGATAGCGTTTGAGCAAAGCGGTAACTTGTGCTCAAAACCAGTGCAGTACCGATAAATCGGTATGTGCCATTTATAACTGGGTTCAATTGAAGTTTAAAACTTCTTTTGTTTCCAGTCCAAGTTACCGCTTCGCTCAAACTTGAACTAAAGTTACTATCGTCTCCTATACTTGGACTAAGAAGGGGGACTGACCTATTTTTTCTATCTTTTTTATTTTTTTGAAAAAATATTATATATAAAAGGTTCTTGTTTATTTATTTTTTGATTACTTATGAAGCAGGAAACCAAGACAAAGAAAAATTAAAATGATTTATTCCCATTTCTCGAAAGGAAAATTTGATATTTATTATTATATATACGTTGTTTTTGATCAAAATAATTTGAGATGTGAAATAAATTTGCGAACTTTGTGAAGTAATTTTAAACCTTAGAAGACTAAATACTAATATTTCAAATGTCTATAAATTATTTGCCTCTTATATTAGAACTCCTTTTTTCTTTTATTATTGGATTTATATTAGGAATTGTCTTAGCCTATCTTTTTATCCGAAATAAAAGAGTTTGGCTTAGTTATAGTATGTTTATAGGTGCAAATTCAGGGATTGTTTTTTTGCTTAAAAATACATTTTCGGAATTTAATGTAGATAAAAGTCACTTTTTAGGCTTAACTACATTTTGTATGTTTATACTTAGTATTACAACTTTATATGGCATCAGTTTGTTAGTAAAGAAAATAAAAGAGGAAAGCAAATTAGATGTATTAAAAATCACATTTATTGATATTCTTGTCGGAGGGGGCAAAGTCTTTGAAAAACATTATAAATATAGAAAGGATCAAATTGATAAAGATCTTAAATATAGCGAATTAGTTCTACAAAAGAAAGAGATTGACAATAAAATTGAAATTTTAAAAGATAAAGAAAGAGTCAATAAAGATCAAGAGGCAAGAATAAATATACTTTTGGAGAATAATATTTTATGTATAGATGTACCAATTTCATTCAAACAACCACTTGACTATCATATAATAAATCGATTACCAGAATACTTTAAATGTTTGTCAAATTTTGTTCGGTACACAACAGAAAGTACTATAGATTTTTTTAATAAAATTGAAAATCTACCTAAAGAAAATAATCCAATTTACCTAAAAACGTATTTAAATTGGATAAGTTCTAATTTTCAGACTGCATTTTTTAAATCGGATGATGTTAGAATCCATTTTAGAATTTTAGATGACAATAAATTATATGTACCGTATACAGTATGGGGTGGATCTAATTCAGAACGTAAATTGACACCTATACCTGTTGGTAGTGGATTAATTTACCATGCAGGTAAAGAAAAAAGGAGTTTAGTTAAATCTGCGAATGTAGATTTAAATTATGTAACTAGAAATAATGTAAAATGGGAGGATTATCTAACAATCATATTTGAAGATGAATTGTTTTTTAAGGGTGAAAACCCAATACTTTCAATGGGTGTGTCTGTAAGACATGCAGAATCATATAGTGATTTACTAAGATTTCTTTCGTTTATAAGAATAGAAGAAGTTATACAATATTTTTTATTAAAAGTAGATACAAAACTGCCAATAATTAAAAATTTAAAATAATGGCTAAAATTAGTACGTTTGACGCATTTCTGAATGCGACGCAAATTCAAGAGTCCAGTGATAAGAAAAATTTTGAAAAGTTAAATAAAATGATAAACAACCACATCTCAAAAGAGCTAAATGCGGTTGTTTATTCTGGACAGATTGAAATAACTAGAGAACAGAAAAAGTGTTTTGACACACCGGCGCTAGTAGAGAAAAAATAGTTTAAAATATTTTAGAACTACACACTTAGCAATTTGTGGAGTAATATGCCATAATATTAAAGAAATATTTGCATTAATACGTAAAATCATAATTTATACTTTTATAGCTAAAATAGTAATAGTTTTAGATTAAAAAGCGCGAAAAAGAATACTTTTTCGCGCTTTTTTGTATATCGGGCATAGCTCATTTACTAGCGACGTGCAAATTCTTATACACACATTGTTGAATAGTAATGTTAGCGAATGACAAAGGTGTTCATTGTAAGATGGTTCCGATAGCTATCGTGAACTGAAAGAAGTCATCAGCAAATTTAGCATTCTAACGTACAGAAATATGATATAAGGCTAACAAGTGGAGGGTGAGCAAGCAATGGATTATGTTCATCCCAAAATTTAACCGTATCAGCTTATAGTAATAAAGTTAAATCGCCACGGAATCATTAAAGATACAGCCTTTAAGTAGATAGTAATAGGTAGTAAAAATATAATAATAATTGCAAAGAGAGTACCATTTTTCGTCCAAGTTTGTAAATTTGCAGTCAGTGGATAGCGCAAGTTTGAGCGAAGCGGTAACTTGTGCTCAAAACCAATGCAGTACCGATAAATCGGTATGTGCCATTTATAACTGGGTTCAATTGAAGTTAAAAACTTATTTTGTTTCCAGTCCAAGTTACCGCTTCGCTCAAACTTGAACTAAAATATGTATAATAGTCTGAACGGAGTGGAGACTTAAACTGAAAATCAATACGGTTTTTAATAGATCATAAAAAATTAAATTCATTATCAATTTATTTACGCTTCAAAAGTACAAACTCTTTTTAACATCACAAACATTTTATATGATTATTTTAATTAATCGTGAAATATTGAATTAAACATATAAATCCATCCCTATATTACTATCATAACAGATCAATTGAGTAGGATTAAGACTATTACAAGTTAAACTTCAATCGTTAAAAAATTAATGACTCTAAATGAAAGTATATTGTAAAAACCGTATAGAAAACAATGGGATGCTTATTTTTCAATAAAGAATATTAATTTTTTAATGTCAGTGAATAGCTAAACTCATCTCCATCCATTGAATGCAAATGTCCAAATCTGAACGAAACAGATTAACGAAGTCAGTATTTACCAATAAAAATATATTTTCGTAAAAATTAAATTAATAGTACAATAAGTTGTAGATATAATATAATATTGTACTTTTGTTACGAAAATTATACAATATGTTCGAATTTAAGTCTCATAGATTCTGGCTGTATTTTTTTTACTGTATTTTTGTATACGGTTGTACGGGCATGCCCGATAAACTGAAAACTGCCGATCGACTTATTGAGACTTCCCCTGACTCCGCTTTACAAATCCTGCAACATATTTCACCCAACCTCTATAAGAGCCCTTCAAATCATGCTCTTTATGATTTATTACTTGTCAGGGCAATGGACAAGATGCTTATACCGTTGAAATCCGATTCTATTTTAGACTTCTCTTTAAATTATTATTTAACCCATCATGACAATAAACAACTTGCTATCTGTTACCTATACAAAGGAC
>Ga0302268_1001608_pt1 | contig 11914 bp, 4 predicted proteins | sample III_Bog_E2_1_FD_194554 | JGI IMG/M metagenome (GOLD analysis project Ga0302268, IMG submission 194554) | Peat permafrost microbial communities from Stordalen Mire near Abisko, Sweden - III_Bog_E2_1 | ecosystem: Environmental > Terrestrial > Soil > Wetlands > Peat | place: Sweden: Abisko...
ATAACCTGTTCTAAATAGGGTAGAACTAAAATTTTAATATAATTGAATACATCATCTTGCGTTAAGCCAGTAACTCCGATAGTATTTCCAGAATAAAATAAATTTAACGCTTGTTGCCCATCTATCCCGATCACAAAATTCTTTAAATTTATAGTCAAATTACTATCTGATTTATTGTTATCGCTAATGTAAATATAATCGCCCCCGTCTGTTAAAATAGGAACGCCAGTATCATCAACTAATACATTGTTTCCACAAAAATAATTTTGGTTACCTACCCATTTAATTTTTTTATTGTCAATGATGATATTATCAGAAATACTAAATCCTTGATTCGTAAATCCTGTTAAATTTATTGTTGGTGAATTTCCTTGTAAATTTATATCTGTCTTAAATAGATTTTTAAATTGATCAATATAATCAAACCCATAGTCATAATTTCCATTTCCTGAATGGGGGTTATTGCCTGTAGTTATGTTTGTTACGTAAGTACCACCCGTTAAATCAGTGTGAACTCCGCCAGTTTCTCTATACCATCCACCCATTTGCTGAAAATAATAATCATTTGCATTAGGTCTTGGTAATGGATATCCATAAGTATGCCCGCTTATTGAAAATAGTTCCCCAAAATCTAAATCTGTTGCTGTATCACCTGTAGATGTATAATTTGTTGACCCACTTGGCGACATCACAAATGTTCCAATATTAATACCAGTTAATAAAATATCATCACTTAATATATTGCTTGACCCATAAAGATTCTCTATTTGAATAGCTCTTAAATCCTGGTTCAATCCTATAATGTTTTGTAAGGTAGAACCAGTTATATAACCATCTACTTTCTGAACGTATTCACGAATTTCATAAATACTTTCATCAATACCGAGAAGTCCAAATATTTTTCTTATTGATTTCTTTGTTCCTTTTGATTTGGTGATGCTTTTTGAAGACAATATCATTCTCCTATTAATCTCATTAATAACCTCATCTCTATTAAATCCACCCGTAAATCCTGGAAATAAATTTGTACTTGTAATACCAGATACTGGAAATATATTTGATAATGTTTCTGTTTCCCATCCAAGTGAGCTTAATTTTCCTTGTAAATAAATATCGGGTAAATTATCAACTTTATCATATGAAATATTATTCGTAAAAGCAATTCCATCGGCGTATTTTTTAATTTCATCATAAAATCTACCATAAAGCCTTAATAATGATTGAATTTTAGTCCCCCCTGCAATATATTCATCTAATAAATCTGGATCAACTACTCTTTGATATGTGGTGTCCATATTTTTAATAGTATCATGTGTCATTATCCGATATATATTATCAGAGTACATTTCATCAACGAAATTTGATCCATCTATCAATTCTTGGATAAATAAAGTATAATCTGTAGATGTTATATCTAAATTATATCCATCATATGTTTGCCAAACAAAATTACGATAAACATTTGATATTCCAATCTCATTTTCTTCTGGAATTTTAAACACTGATTTATATTTTGGAGAAGAATGCCTATTTAATAATGTACTTTGAAAATCATCTAAACTATTAAAAAAATCATTTTGCTTTTTCAAAGAGGGTCTAACGAAAAATGATGTATTTATATTAACTGAACTATCTAAATTGATGATTATTGAAGTTGGATTTCCAGTGAAACCAGTAACTGCTGCTATTTGGGTATCACCTGTTGTAACAACCACATAGTCAGAAAATGACGTGGCTAAGGTTTTTAAATCATAACTCATTAGATTCCTATCATACATATAATCTAATAAATTTAAATTATACGGATTACTTATCCCAGACATAGGAATTGTTATTGTATTCGTTGTATTTCCTGTTATCACAGATGAATTACTCACATATAGTCCAGCTGGAAAACGATTAATTATATCTTCAATTGACGACTGTATAAAAGCATTTGTAGAGCCAAAATAACAAAATTTTGCTAAATCGAAATATGTTTTATTAAACGTTATATATGTTGGTGTAGGAACTAATTGAATATTTAAACTTGCAACATCTATTGAGGTACTTCCAGTTGTGGAAGCGGTCAGTAAATCATTTAAAGTATAAGTATTATTGAAATCTCCATTTGAATAGATTTTGTTATCGGTAGGAGTTGTATTAGTAATAAATGTAAATCCACCATTAGTCCTTATTGTTAAGTTCCCATTAACATAACTATATGGATAGCCATAGGAAAGAAGATCATTTTCTAAAATGGTCCCATTATCCGTTGGAATTGGATTACTTTTTAATATGTAATTAGAAAATGATTTATAAAATGTTTTAGCCATAGGTTTATGTGCTTGCTATTATTGTATCATGGTCTTGAGTAAAATCAATTGTTGTTTGATTTTCTTTAACCATATAAGTTGGTAGCCCCGTAGCAGATGCTTTAATAGCGTATTCCGATACTTGACTAAATATATTATTATTATCATCATATGTGGTTATAAGGCCGTTATCCAAAGTTACTATTTGGTTTCCATTTAATGATGTATATAAAGATTCTATGTCGTTGTTTGTTAATTCAATTTCAATTGATATGGGATTAAAAAACGTATTCGATAAAATTATTCTTGTCCCTGTAGTTCCAATATACGGAATTGCATTGGGATTTGCATTCGTTGCAGAAGATGGTGTTACAGTTAAAAATAATAAAGTCGAAGTATCATTAAACCTATAACTTACAGATTTTTGAGTTGTACTTATAATATTCTGATTCACAGGTTCACATCTATTATTTGATGTGATTATTCTGAATAAATTATTTACTTTTGTACCAGTTGAATCATAATATTCAATTCTATAACCTGAAAGTACATCGTTATCAGCTGTTATACCCGTTAGGTCTGTAGAATTTAAAATGATACCTCTAATATCTGGGTATGCAGATAAAACCCCAACATCCTGAATATTAACTTCAATCTGTTTAGGTCTTATGTAAACATTATAAATACCAACCTTATTAAACGTATCTAATGGCAATTTTAAATTATATATACCCCCAAGCGGATTTACTGTTGATCCTGGAGCTAATTGAGCCGTTAAAAATTTTGTAATGTCATCTGATTGATAATTACTATTAACAATGCTTCTATTTTCACTGTAAGACCAAAAGATCTCAGCGTCTGTTGCTGGGTTGAAATCAGCGGCTCTATTTATTCCGTAACTTGCCATATTTTAATTAGTTTTTATATTAAAAAATCCATTTCCATAATTTGTTAAAGCATCCATAGAACGAATATCACCTAGCTTTAAATTCTTATCAAACGTTGAATTAACTCCTCTATCAATATAGACATCAATACTTATTTGTGGTGGTTCAATAATACCTAACAAATAATCATGCTTAATATTTGGTGCAGATATTGAATTATCTGACGTTAATCCACTTGCAATGTATGATATTTGGGAACTTCCATTATTTAAATCTTGATAATGTATTCCAGTTGTATTTAATTCACCTTCTGTCGCTCCAAGCACATATTCATATAAATTTTGTTTTGAACCTGTGTAATTAATAGATTGTGAAATTATTTTATTTATATTACCATATGTATTTACAATTTCTTGTGTAAACCCACTATTAAAAACTGAATTGTATAAATCACTATCGGTGTCTGTTTTTGAATATCTCCTAAATTCATTTATTTTACTTTCACCATTAAAATTGACTGTACTTCCTGTTGATATAGCAATTGTGTTTAATTCCCAGTCGGTTAAATTAAATGTATTTGAATTACTCTGTTCAATAAAACATCTATAGCTATAACCATTTTCCAACACAGATTCACCATTATAATAAGTTTTATTTGGAATCCAATCATTAATTTCAGATTCTAATACGCCAATGTCATCTATCGTTTGATTAATTAATATACTAAAATAACATAAATTTGAATTATAAGTTGTATTCCCGCTATTATAGTATTCTATATCACCATCACTTGTTAGCCCTGTAATCTCTCCCCAATGTGATGTCAAGCCAGTGCAAATAATACCGTCTGGAATCAAACCATCTACTAAATATGGATTGACCCTACAAATATAATTACTTAATGATATTTTTTTCTTTATTAATTCCATTTAAATTACCTTTGCTTGATATAAATCTAACGTTAAGATTTGTTCATTATATCCATTAAACCAGTATATATATTTATTTAAAGTTGTACTATATTCGATACTTATAGGAATAAACATATTTGATATTAAATCTGATAAATTAAACCCATTTGAATCTATTGACCTATTTTGTAAAAATAAAGATGTTTTACCATTCAGTGCACTATTATATTCAACTTTCAAATAAATAGTACTAATTGTGTTTTTTAATAAGTCACTGCCGAATAAATAAATATAAAAGCCTTCGAATGATTTAATTTCAGTACTTATTTTTGGATTTTCAACCGAAAATTCCATCATACTTCCGCTGATTGATGAGTTATTCATAATGAATTGACTATAAAGATCACCAGAGTCAATAAAAATAGTTGAATAATATAGTAAATTTTGTGTATTTAAATCACTTGAATCGTAAAATGATAATCTTAAAAATGAGTTATCCAGTCGTTTCCTTTTGTTTTCAACGTCATCATTTATATACCCAACATCAGATAATAATGATGCTCCCAATGTCCAATTATTATTTATATAGAAATGTAAATTGAAATTTAATAAAGATATGTCGTTATATGTGCTACCAGTTACTACGGGATGTAATTTTACCTTCTCATAATCAATCGTTGGATTTATAACATTCAGATTATTTATATCAAATCTTTCTTCAATCCCCTCATATTGTTCTGCATTTGGATAGAATAACTGATCCATTGGAATATTCAAATATCCATCATTAATATTTTCTTTATCGATATTTATTTTATATTTTAACATATTTCATCTGGGTTACTAAATCTATTATTGATTAACACATCATTCGTGGAACTATCCCCATATAAATCAGATGGAAATGTTCTTCCTTTTAAACCGTAATCACCAAACGGATCTTGTCTTCTTACATATAAATTAATTGGCTGATTTAAATATAGCCTTCCATTTGTAAATTGAATCTCAGTTGTAAAAACTGATTCAGTATCGAAAACTCCTTCTGGTAATATGTTTCTCCATAATATTCTTCCATTATTCATATCTTCACCGTAAGAGGGTATTAAATCACTATAATATTGTTTAAATTGATAAATATTACTATTGACCGAACTAATCAAACCAAAAAAGTCAGAAATATATGGTATTATTAATGAGTTGATAATGTCATCTCTTAAACGGATATTTAAAGTTGTTGTCCCAGTTATATTAGAATCTGAATCGAGTTTATCTACCCTGACTCTATCAAAATCTAAGAATTGCGAGGTATCTCCTATTCTTAAAGTCAAATATTGTAAATCTGACATTGGCCCACTGAACGTACTTAAATTAATTACATTGTTTTCAAATGTTATTCCTGAAATAAATGGTTCACTATCACAATTTTCAATTAAATCTAATTCCCCTTGATTAATAATAGATGAATAATTTTTAATTGGTATTAAATAATGCGGCTTATAATAATAACCCTCGTTTCTTGCGTCTAAATTTATGGTAGTACCCGTAAAAGAACTATAATCGTTTTTTATGGAACTATATGTGAATGTATTCCCTGTTAATTCTCTTTGAGTTGTATTAAATCTGTGATTTATTTCTTCTAATACTGTTTCTTTTACTAACGATTTATTATATTCAACTATATCACCTAAAAATATATTATCATTCGTTGAACCACTTATTGTTATATTACTTTCTAATGGTATCTCGTTAATATTATTTGAATTTATTATTCTTACATTTGTAAAACCTGTAACCCCTGGTAATTCGTCAAATCCAGATGTAACTTCACCAAATACTTTGTTATGACCAGTTGGATCAGAATTAATATTTCTTTTAATTATCGTTAAAAATATTTCACTTAGTGGTCTCCCAAGATTATCAGATAACAAATTTATATCAATATCATCGATAAACTGAATTTGCTGAAGCTTATCACCAAAAATGTTTCTCGAAAACGCGAGTTGGTAGCTATCAGATGCTATTTCAGTTGTGTTTCCAGTGATTTTATTCGCAATATTTTGAATTGTTATTTCATCTGTATCAAATTTAAAATTTGGTATTTTTCGAAATTCCCTGATATAATAATTTGACTCGACCCCGCTAATTACTTTGGCTATTCGTGTATTTGAAATATTATTTACGAAAGCTAAATCATTTAAATCAGAATATTTATCAATATCCAATAAAAATGTGTGCTCTGTATCTAAACCATTTATATCACCAATACTATAAACTTGGTAAGTTTTACCTGTTGGACTATCTACATAGTTAAATGTAATTATATCTCCTTGGCTTAGATTATTATTATATGGGGTTACTATTTGTAAATAATTGCCATTTTCGTTGGTATATCCAGTAGTTCCAGTTATTATAGGTATCACATTAACACCATTATCGTCTGTAACTAAGATATGATCTGTTTTACTTCTATATGGATAAGTTAATGAGTAATCCCAGTTATCTTCGGTTTTTCCACTAATAACCATTGGTTTAAAACTAAAATAATCTCTTGTTGGAAATAAATCAATTTTTGCACACGGTAAATTATTAACAAACATTAAATCATTATTTATCTTTCCTACATTCGTGAAATACATCCAGCCATTATCTTCAAATAAGTTATTATCAACAGCATCTTGAATTGAAAGTACTTCGTTTAATGTAGTCCCTGTAAAGTCATTTAATGTAGTCCCAGTTTTAAATGTATTTACTCTTAAAAAATTGTTATCAAATATATCATATCCGCAATTGTAGGTATAACCTGAATTAATCGTTTGTATGGCGGCTAATCTTGATGAACCTATTATTTCTGCGTTTCCATTATAAATTTGCGTCAAAGGATTGATTAGTACGTTTGTAGCAATTGTATTTATTGTAGCTGTTAATCTATATTTTGTACAAGCATTTCTTTCATCATCAAATACCTGATAAGTATTAACTATTTTATCAATATCAGATACAGGAATTTGCCTTGAAGTCTGATTTAACTCCAAGGTTTGAAAAAAATCTGTATTAACAGCCTTTTTATTTGTATTACTATTTAACGGTAAATTTATGTTCATATTTTTTAATAGTCACTTATATTAATTACTTCAATTATGTCCCCATAACTTATCAAATTACCGCTTAAATTAAATATAGCCCCTCTTACTTTGAAAGTATATGGACCTGCTGGTGGCGTAATATCTATAACTATTCCATCTCCAGTTGGATAAGAACCAAAATTAACACTTCCAATATGACCTGTTGATGATATATTATATGTGTCACCTGTTGTTGGGGTAACATCTGTTTCAGAATAGCATATGCCAACTTTATAATCTAATGAAGAATAGGCTGCGAACATTTGCGTTTCTCCAGAAATAGCGAATCGTTCTGCATTTACTGGTATACCACCCCCGTATGCTTGATCAAGCCCAATATTTATTTTTATATCATCACTTATACTTCCAACTAAGGTCTGAACTGGGGTGTTTGGATATGATGGTAATGCATATTTAGTTATTCCGTAACTATTTTTAGCGTATGCTACTATAAAATATTCCGAATCTGTGTCTAAATTAGTTAGATATCCATTAAATTCATTTCCAGATAAAGTATACCCAGAAGGAACATTGCCATATTCTACCTTCATTCCGTTTTCTATAATACCATTTTCAGTTGTCCAATAAGCTGGATTGTCGGTATAGTAAAATCCCCATTCTATAATATCTCCGCTACCACTATCCGTTATATTTCCAACTGTTGTTATTGTTGTTGGTGATTCAGACTCTGCAGCTATATCCGAAATAACTGGTCCCTCTTCTGTAATAACAGTATAATATTCATTACTATATCCAATTCCGAGTGAATTTATTGCGTAAGTTGCTAAATAATAATTAGAGCCTGATGTTAATCCAGTTATTTCAGAATCAAAAGCTGTATTTAAATTATCTTCATTAATACCATAAACCACTTTTGTTCCCCCTGTAATATATGATATATTTCCTGGATCTGTGCTACCAGATATATAATAAATACCATATTCTGTTATGTTTAGACCACCATCCCCATAAATTGAACCTTCAGTTGATATTCCATTATCTGTAGATAACCAATTTGTGCTTGTTAGCTCCATTGGCCCTGGTATTGATAATTCTAAAGTTGTAAATGACATTTGATTTGAATAAGATATTCCCGCATTATTAATTGCATATGCGGTAACATAATATTCAGTATTTGGCGTTAACTCTAAAATAAATGTTGAAAACACATCTCCAATTAGCGTATTCGATATAGCCTTACTCCCTAATGTGATATCCGAAGTTAAGCCATAAATAAAGCCATTTTCGGTTATTGATGAGCTTCCAATATCTATTATTGTATCATTTAAATTGATTTCTGTTTGTGAAAGAGTATTCGGAGTTATACTAATATTTGATAGTTCTACTTTGACTTTAATGTTTAATTTTATTTGCTTTGAATTATTTACACAGCCAGACTCATAAACAAGAACATCATAAGTCCCTCCACTAAGATTAGTCATAGTTTCTCCAGTATCTGTAATTGTAGATGTACTAAGTAATACTGTGGTAATTGGGTCAGTATAAAAATATAATTCCCTAACGTAATTAGCAATTTGATTATTTGGATTTTGAATATTCGAAATAATTATAGTCCCATCATTTGCTGTAGTATTCGTTTCATTAGTATAATTATAATCATATGTTAAACTACTATTTTTAGGTAAAAATATTGTCGCATTAACCGAATTATTATTAGCATCAATTACTTTTATTGAATAAAAAGCGGATGTTAATCCTGTCAAGTTAAATACATCAGAATATAAATTAGATTCAATTAGTGAGTTATTTAGATATATATCTTGCGGAAATAATGACTGAGAGGTGGTGGCGCGTATTATGCCATCATCCTGAATACAAATAGATTCATTACTTAAAATCGATAAACTTAAGCTGAATTTACCCTTTTCTATTGCCACACATGGTACAAAATATTGGTTGTTAAATAAATCTAATGCTGTTGATCCTGGCTTAATTCCAAAATAAAAATAAAATGAATTCTCATAACGAGGAAAAGAATAATCTCCAATATAATCAAATCCAGTTTGTGAAGAGTCACTTAAACCAAATCTAAAATTATAATAGTCATCTGTTGGTAAATCTGTTGATAAGCCAGCATATAATGGATTGGAACCTATTATACCAGCATTACGTAACCTACCATCGAACCCATTTGGGTAATTATAAGTAAAATCGTATTTTATTTGATTATATTTAACTTGTTTGATTTTTAAGTTATTCATATTTAATGTTGCAAACATACCCCTCACGTCTCCATTTGTTATTTCATCGGTAGAAATGTAACCATCAATATATTTAATAATTCCGCTACCATCTACCGTTGAGCCAGTATATCGCTCATCGAAATCAATACCTACTTCACATAATCTGGTTGCATTAACGCATGTTTTTATAATCGTATCACTATCCATACAAGAAATAGCCACAAATAATCCGTTTTCTAAATGATAATTTCCATCATCATCTTTATTACCCCAATCTAAACCAGACATTGTTTTTCCAGTTGCAGAATAAAATTCGTCTACTTTGGGAATACCATTACTATCTATTATTGTAGTATCTCCCTCAAAACTATCTGGTGGAAGTTTAAAAGATGTACTTGGTAATAATTGATGTAGTTGTGGAATACCATCCTGATCACAATCATTTAGACTTCCTAATAATATAATATCCGTTGTATATAAATATTTTAACCCTGTTGATAATCCTGGATATTCGACTGATCTATAATAAAATATACTATTAGCGGTATCTAATGATATAGTCCCTTTACCAATAGGCTTTTGAGAATTTTTTTCATAACAATTTTTATCTGAATTACATTTCGTATTTGTGGTTAGACTTAAAGGTAGAGTTGAATCTGAATTTATATTCCCATTTTTATCAATGGATGGGGCACATGTCTGAAATAAATACATATTAACGTAGTCTTGATACCATGACCCACAGTATACAGAGTTTTGAATACCAGTTTTATTGTTTAAATTTGTTTTAACTAAAAATCTGGGGGCGTATAAACTTCCGTTCAACCAATCATTTGTAAAGTCAAAATTAATAACATCGTTTTCAGCTGCTAAATTTATTTGAACGCAATTAGTAACATCTGTAATTTTAACTTTATCAAGAGTTCCACCTACTGGCTTTGTCGTAGTGTCATTATATTCTTTTTCATCGTACCATCGTGAACCAATTACAGGTGAAAAGTATTGATAGCTACCTAAAACATCGCAGTTATCGCCCGCAATTTTACTTTCGATTATAATAAATTTAATTGGGTATGATATAAGTAAATTTATAACTGGTCCAAATATACCGACCCCCAGGACATCTACTTGAAGAATTAAATTTATTGTATGAATTATTTGATTTACAAATGCCACCACATTTATAAAAATTGTAGTTAACAAGCATATTAACATAAACTTCAAATTAATATTTATCCAAATATTATTATAGGGTGCTGGATTATTACTTTCGTGATAATTTACAGATTTTAAACCATTAAAATGTCTATCTGTCGCAATATCCGTAAGGAAAGCACTTTCACCTATCCTTGGAATATAATTTTTGACAGAATAAACTTTGTTCCACATTAAATTAACGAAACTACTATCTTTACAATTAGAACTAAATTCATAATCATCTTCTGTTTGGCCACTTGGTTTGTTTGGTACTAAATATACACCTGTCTTACTTTGAACAAAACTATCACCATTATCATCTAATGTTATTCGAAATCTTACTTTTGCCCTTGTTGGAATTCCTGTCGTGGGATCTGTTGTAGGAACTAAGTTTCCATATTCATCCGTAACAACATAATCTAAATTCATAGGAATCTGATAACACCAAACACCATCGTTATTAATTAATCTTGTGCCGCTAATATCAAATTGTTCTATTGTATTAGTGATAGTTTGACGAATCATTTCAATTGAACCTTGAGAAGCCGTTAATTCACTCATAACACCAGAAGTTGTATCTGGCCTGCAAGTTTTACTTATTGAACTTTTCAAAGAATCCGTAAAAATACTTCCCATAAAAACACATGTAGGTTCAAATTGATATTGAATATTGATTGTTTTACTGGAAATTGCTATTTCAGCCTGTGATTCATCTCCCCAAAATGGATAAACGAATATAGTCGTATCCTGACTAATGATTTGAGGTAATGAATCTAAATTTGTGCTTGATTTAAACTTATTTGGGCTATCAAATTGTTTAATATTATAGCCTTGATATTCTAAATCCCTTGGAGCTTGTGAAAGTATTCCAATATCTGATAAATCTATATCAACATGTATCTGTTGCGAACCCGTTGGAATTCCAAAAAACATATAATCGCCAGATGCATTTGTAACAGTCGTATACTTATAAAAATTATCAAATACTTCTATTTTTGCATTATTATCCAATACATCTCTTTTAGAAGGTAACGTTCCAACATTCTGGTGACATTTATTTACTTTTTGGGATGGTAAAAGATTATATCGTATTCCATTTGAATCTTTGTCTGATGTTGAAGTGTATGGATATAAAATTGTTGAATCAAGAGTTTGGTCTGTTGAATTATTAGCTAAAAATATAGAAATTTTAGCATTTGGAATCCCAAAACCATTATTAGCAAGAACTCGACCAACAACAACGCCATAATTGGATGTATATAATTTATAAACATCTTCTTGAGTTATTGATAACGATAG
>Ga0302268_1001612_pt1 | contig 11899 bp, 6 predicted proteins | sample III_Bog_E2_1_FD_194554 | JGI IMG/M metagenome (GOLD analysis project Ga0302268, IMG submission 194554) | Peat permafrost microbial communities from Stordalen Mire near Abisko, Sweden - III_Bog_E2_1 | ecosystem: Environmental > Terrestrial > Soil > Wetlands > Peat | place: Sweden: Abisko...
CAGGCTTTACAAATGAATCCTCGATAATATAATAAATAAATACATATACAGATCAATCTTATAGATAAGTTAATAGGAACATCGCTGCTGCCAAAAGTGCAGTAAGATTCATATAGAGGAGAGAGTATCATAATCTTGGAAATTTTGAAATTAACTTGAGAATAATGAACTTTGGAAACTATCAAGAGGGATGATGACTTGAAACTCAATTAAATAAGTCTTATCTAACGATGAAAGTTAAGATTTAATTTTAATGTGAAAGATTAAAATTTTGAGAAAAACAAAGAGGATCAGACATAAATTATAATTCGTAACTTAAAAAATCCCCAATGTGCTTTCCTTTGAATTAATTTATTTAATATTTTTTCCACCAAAGATGGAAACATTAATTTTATCATACATTTAATTCTCCAAATTGTCAAAAAATCTGAATTATTGTATATATGTATTTATTTTTCAATTTTTTTAATGATAGCGAAAAATAAATACAGATCAAATGAATTTTTATTAAAAACACTAAAAAAGTTAAAAATAGAAACAATTAGCCTGGATCAGCAATCAAAAAATTATCTTAAAATAATTAGCATCAGTAGGATACGTCATTTCAATATTTCTGTTTATATTATAAACAAATGCGAGCAAATGATTTTATTAAAAATGGTTTCACTTCCAAAAATAATATTTATATGTATCTTATTTGGGAATTTATGCATCTCACAGGATATTTGACCAAATCATTATTTAAAACTAAAGGCTGACTGATCATTTGATATCAAAAGTTAAAGCTATAATTTTAAACTAACTATTATGAATCATAAAAATTGATATTTACCTCCAATCAACCTCTGCAACTCTCACAAGCCTACGAGCTACCAGTTACACTTGAATAAGCTAGAAAAATGAAATACTGACAGAAAAATTCCAAAGAAATCATTAAATTTCCACAATTGTTAAAAAATTAAATTAGAAACATCTTCTCGTCCTCGCTATGAATATGATCAAATATTAGTCAAAAAGTAAATTTAATAGGAACTATCTCCTTTTAAACAAAGTAATTAAAGCAACCGATCAATAAAACTAACTACTGTTCAAATTATATTAGAAACTGATACTTCTCCAAAAACACAGTTTCAACTATTGGCAGCAAGGATATCGCAAAAATAGGTTTTTATCAAAAACAAATTAGAAATAGAATCCATAAATTCAAGAGCATACCCGACTCCAATCAAATTTTGCTAAAGAGTGAGCTTTCTTTGAACACTCTAGAGTAAAAACAAAAGATAAAATGGCATAGTACAAAAGTAGATATCGCAATAGGAGTTTTTAACATTAGCACATTCGAAAGCAGATTTCAACGATGGAAGGTTAAAGATTAGTATTAAAGTAGAGGTTATGAAGAGAAAGCAAAAAGACTGAATTTTTTGAAAAGAAAAAAGAGGGAGGAGAACTCAGAAAGGCCCTTCATAAATATATATAGTGGAGCAAGTCTTTCTAAACAAAAACATGAATAAAAGATAGAATTGATGAGTTTTTATTAAAAGATTGAGCCAAGATGATAGATCTTCGTAAAAATGCTGAAACTTACTTTCTACATTTGCAAAAATCATCAACCTACGATACGAGCCTAAGACGAGTTGTTTTACAAACATTTATAGCATCACTCTGAGATGTAGATTTAAACATATTGATATCCTTATTAACATTAACATTAAAAATGTATTAGTTATCAACGATATTAATAATCATGTACGACTTTATTCATACAATTGGAAGTTGAAATATATTTGACCATTCAACTGAGCATTTCTTTGCTTTTTCTTTTGAATGATCTTAATTTTTCTGATATAGCTTTTGACAGCTTATTTGTTTAAAAAGTAGTAGAACAATTTGCCTTTATTATTCATGTCTTTTCTGATGGAATTTTACAAATCTTGTTTTTCCTTTTGATGTTTAGTATTAATTTCTGCTTGCTGTTAAGCTAAATCGAATTGGCTCCAAGTTTATATCCTCCTCGACTTGTAGGCACCCCCTTACCAGAAGTTATCTTGATCTTCTTGGCCACAGTGGACGGTACTACTATTTTACGAGTTCGTCATTGTATAAATATTATAAAGAAATGAAGTATGCTGATTTAAAAATACACAATCTGATAATTACCGACAATTTCTTAACCAAATTATAACAAAATTAATTCTGATAGTTAAATCTATGTAATTACTAAATAAATGACTATCTGGAAATATTTCGTTAATACTCGTTTATTAAGAGGCCTCATATTCCCTTCCCAATATAGCAATCGTCCACCAAGACCCCATAGGGAAATAATCGTCCACCCAGGATGACTGAATAAGCTCAATTATGCATTCATTAGTTATTATTGAGGCTAAACCTACAATTATTAACTAAGTGATCACTATTTAAACTATTTAGGCAATTTTTTTAATTTGATAACTGGTATATGTCCAAATGAAACAGTTTCACATTGATTTGTGTAAATAAAGAAATAAAACTAAATGCCGATCAGCAATGCTATTGGTAAAAAAGCTAATCATCTTATAAACTATAATTTACAAAAAAATATTAAAAATCAACTACAAAGTATAAAGATTATAAAAGGAAGGTGCTTAAGAGTGTTTAAGACTATGCAGGCATCGTCACAGACACTTGTATCTTCATATTATAAAAAAATTGATGATATATCACGATAAATTAAAATTGATCCGGCTCAATGTTCTTGATGGCTTGATGGGTGGTTAAAATTATTATAAAATCTGTTGATATGGATGTACTTATTAGCAATTCAAGATATTGATTTGATGGTGTAATATTTTAATTTGGTAAAATGAAATAACATCTTTGAATTCCCGCCATTTATAAATCAAATAAAAAGAAAGAATAATTTTACAACCGATTTGATATTTTTCAACATCTTTATCTTTTAAAAATGAATTAAAGTTTCCATCATCGTTTTTGTTGTTGCAAATCTTTTTATATTGACTTCATTGAAATTTATTTATTTTTACAATTTTTAAGTGTTATTTATGGTACGAATAATAATTTTTATTAAGATACTATCTTTCATTGATTCATCTCATTTCCATTGATATAAATCAAATTTTATCAGTTTTCAATCGATATATTTTATAAATGTAAAGGAGTGGAACCCATTTGTTTTAAATTATGGCGAAAAATATATCAAACTATAATATTAAGTAATGGCTAAAAAAGTAAAGAAAGTGCAATAGAAGAAGCCTATTATAGCTTCAAAGACTGTCAAGAAAGCAGCAAAAACTACTCGAACAAAGAAATCTACTAAAGCTCCAGGCGCTCCTGCTCCTAAAAGAATCCCTTTACCTTTATTAGGGTATACGCCTTTACTAAAGAAGACTATTTCTTAAAAGTTTCATGATAACATAAGTTATTGGTATAACGGAACAGAATTAAAAATACATTCAATTCTTTCTCAAACAGGTACAATAGATATTCAACAAAACCCTCTATACAACGCAGGTGTAAGCATGTACAAAAAAGATAAGGTGATTACAAAGGGCGGAGTGGTAAGATCAGAATGGCAGCAATATTCTCATTACATAGACTACTATTATATTTATCTTGAGCAACAGCAGCAGCCACCAGGAAATGCATCAAAAAAAACAGATGACTAAAAAGTATATGTCTTTGCTGGTTTAGGACCATAAGTTGGAAGTTAGCCTGCTAAATGGGATATTCGATTGACTCATGACTATTTTTCTTAAGCATTCAGAGCTTCATACACATAATAAGATGTTAAGCCCTATCCTATTTATCATCTTTCATTAAAAAAAAACCTGAAGCCAATTAAGCACTTTGAACTTAATCCGAACCCCGCTTCAAAAGCTGTCACCAATAATCGCCGCGGAGCAAAATGAAACAATGATCTTCATTGATTTAGCAATATAAATTTTGAAAAAATATAAATTGGCGTAATCTGATTTATGATGAGATTGTACTTTGTTTTTTCTACTAATATTGATGAATCATAGCATTTCTGAAAGAAGAATATGACTATAAAATATAGATGCTGATTTCAAATAAATTTGATAGTAATAATTGGAAATTATAAATATTTGACTCTAACAAAGTAGAGATTTGAATATAAACAAGTAATCTTTCATTTTAAGAATAAGATTATTTATAATTGTTTGTAAAAATATGGGTTGGATTAAAATGTGGCTAAACTATCAAGAAACTGAATCAAGATAAGGAATATATCATTCGAATTATTAAAAAATATCAATAATTTGTTGCTTCTATCTATTTATATTCTAAGTCTAAAATAAACCATCATTTATAATTGAGCGTCCATATATAAAAATCATGCACTAACTTATCCAGTAGACTATATACAGACGGCAGGGCAAACTTGTCCAGGGATTGCTTTTTCCTATTCTGATTAAGAAGATTACACTTCTTCAAGAATATATTTGTTGCCACAAAGATGACAGTTCAGCATATTATTTTGAATAGATTTTACTTCAAATATTTGATGACAATTATTGCAGGATACATACTCCTGCTGATTTGCTTTAATATGTTCTTATATTTTGATGTCGCAAAGCTACATAAACTCCTCATCTGTTATTATCAACTTGATATCATGAAGATTTATTAATTTATCGCATTGATGAAAAGGGCATACTATTTGCTCTTTCAACTTTAGTTTGACTTCTCTCAAATAGGCAGATAAACAATTCCAGCAAAATACATGTTAACAGTTGATCAATGTAAAAGGTATTTTTATTTAATCTTGGCAAAGACTACAATCAGGTCTAACTTATTAGTTGAGTTAGTCAATTCTTTTTAAGCAAGATTCTATCGTTTATACTGGTCCTCTCAAGATAACATGTCTAGTTTTAAAGCATATTTAAGAGATAAGATTAGGCTGTTACTATTTTTTAATTTAAATAATTTTAAGTATTTGATTGAGATTTTTCCCTTTATAGGAAATATATTTGGAATTATTTTTATATTCCTTAATTTCATTAAATAAAGAACTAGAAAAAGCTTGTTCCATTCCATCCTCGCAATACATGTATACTTATTTGTGAATAGTATTGAGCTCAAAATACAGCTCATCACCATAGAGATATTGAACGGCTGAAAATATATTCACGTATTAATTTTTTAAAATTTAAAATTGTAAAACACTTAGTTTTAATTTCTTTGGCATAAACATTTTTCTAATATCTCTTAAAGGCTGAAAAAGATGGTCTTTAGAATTACTAGACAAATATATTTCAAATACTTATCTCCCCTTTATAAACTTACTGTGATAATAATACCCGATACTATAGCCTTCACCTTGATATTTTTAAATTATTTCAAAAAGACGGATATGAAAAATATTATAAACCGACCTTGACACGCTTACAGCCAAGAAGGTGAAAGAGTTTTTAATGTGAACTTTCTCCAGTCCAACCTGCTTGCAGCGATTATTCAATTTTGTATATAGTTTTTAATAAATTGTCTCATTAAAGGTAGAAATTTTAGCGACTAAGTTTATTCTTTAATTATCATAATTTTCTTTAATATGATTATTATGATTTTCTGAAATGGTAATGATATAATCCTCTTAGTCTATCTTCAATTGATTCATTAAACTATATATTTATGTTTTCCATTCTTCATCAGAATATCTTGCTTCTGGAAATTAAGCAATGCGGTATTTTATATATCTTTTAGGAAAAATAAAAGCAGAATTTAAAAACTTCATCTTCTTTAAATGTAAAAGAATTTATTCTACATTGAATTCATCCAATTAAGTTATTATTCTTATTGAATCTTGATGCTTACTTATAACAACGTTTGATATTTCTTACCCGATGTCAAAGTGAAATCCTGTATCACCATTTCTTTTAGATGCATATATCGCCTATTTAAGCATGTCCATCATATCGGATATATTTTAGGAATTGTATCCAGATAAGATAACTTCCTTTTTTGATGAAATTCCTGCAAAAAAATACATAAGAATGTTAAGATCGGGAGTGTTTTTGTTTTTAATAATTTTATAGCTTTTGATTTTGAAATGACCATATGCCTTTAATGATTCAAGATATTATTATAAAATGGTTTTTAAGTTTTACTGCTAAAGATATATTCGTATAACTTAATTGGAGATAAGCTAAAGTCTTCCATATCCATAGCAATTGTTGCAAATTACCTGAAACATATGTGAATTTATATTTAAAATTTCCACGATGGTTTCCTCAGTTTTAAATTAAATTCCATAAATTTAAAAATTTTAGTTTAATAATACTTTGCAGTTGCCAACATAGTTATATCTTTAAATCTCTTTCATATTGGCTTCAATATTTTTAAGATATTTTTAAAATTATTCAATCTTACTTTCAAAATTATCTTTTTCTTTAAGATAAATGAAAATAGTTATTTTGGATGAAAATTCAGAAAATTCAATTTCAAGTTCACTTAAAAAATTAAAATAAGAGAACTCTCTTCTTTGAAGATAATCATTCAAAACTAAACGATTAACAACAGTTGACAAATTATAACCTTTCTTTCTATAAAATGGATTGCTTTTCATTAATTCCTTAATTTTGAAACGATCCCATAAGTATTACTCAGCCATTTATTGTAAAAACTATTATTTAACCTAGTGAGCAATTTTGCAGTATAAACGCCCTCTTTAATTTTGATATAAATCGTAAACAACTATCCATTTGGGAGTAATACCTTGTAGAGAAAGATTGCTTGATCCATATATTTGTATAGGATATTGAGTATTGAGCATAGTATATCCTATCTATGGATGTTCAGAAAACAGGCATAAATTGGCACAAAAACTTGAAAGTAAACAAGACAGCACAATATCCTAATAATTATTGCAATTTTTGATTTTATTTTTGCATTTACTAATCACTTAATCTCCAATGAGTTTAAAATTAATTTGAGTGGATTTTGTAACAATGGTAGTAATTTATTAGTTTAAATCTTTTGCTTACCTTAATGCTTTATAATTTAAAAAATATTTACTGAGAAAAGTCTTCATTCTCCCAGTATTTTTTTAATTGTGTAGGCAATCGATAAAAGTATCATAAATATTTCTAAGATAGAAAAAATCTCCTTTTTCGCTTGCAAATTATTAAAATTTGACTATATCTCCTGACTATCGATTTTATTCCTTAATGTAAAACAAGTTGGATGAATTTACAATCATACATAGAATTTAGATAACCGATTTAAAAATGGTATAATTCTTTATTTTTTTAAGCTCATTATTGTTCAATTTGAAGAGATACTATGACTCACTCCTTTTTTATTCTAATATTTTCTCATAAATCAAACTTTCAGCAATAGCTCTCGAAAGAAACGGTTATATTGGTATTCGAACCAGTAATCTACCAATAGTATTGATGCTTCCATCATGGTCCAAAGCCCCAATCATTTTCAATAATTATTCTGAGTTCTCAAGACCTTTGACTTCTGGTGGCGACAGATAAGAAAAATGAATCACATTTTTAATGTTGAGTGATTTTAATCGAAGAACTACAACTTCAAGAGCATTATTTTATATTTCGGGAATTTTATTTGGTCGAAGCCTTTGGTAGTCGACTTCAGAGTATAACCTGATACAAAAGCCATTAGCAGTACGCCCGGCTCGTCCTGCTCTTTGCTTGGCGGATGATTGACTAATGTCTTGAAGGACTCTAGAGGAAATTTTGTTCTTTTGATTGTACTTTTATTCTCTATCCTCTCCAGGATCGATAACTACTGTTATTCCATCAATTGTAATGGCAGTTTCAGCGATTCTAGAACAAAAAATAATTTTATGTTGTCGAACTTATTTAAAGACCAATGCTTGATCTTCTGCACTCAAATTACCATGCAGAGCATAAACAACAAATTAATTTTAATCTAATTTCTATTCATATTTTTTTACGAGTTTATTAATTTCATCGACTCCAGTACAAAAAACCAAGACATGTCCTTTATACTAATTTTTCATTGCCCTTTTATTCAAAAGGATTTCTTCATCTAAAGCTTTGACTATTTTGAGATATGACTCAGAGAGAAAATGATAGTTTTGATAGATAATTTTAACTGGATACATTCTTCCAGGAACTTTAATCAAATCAAATTTGAATTTTTTTTGCTGAGATTTAAAATACCTTTAAAATAATTAAACATCCATTGATGCTGAAGTTATGATAACTTTAAAATTACTTCTTTTATTAAGCAAATTAGTTATTAAACCCACAATAACATCTATGCTTATAGTTCTTTCATGTGCTTCATCTAAAACAAGACAAGAGTATCCTGAAAGAATTTAATCTACTGTGAGGTCATCAAGGACTAATCGATCGAGTTTGAAAATAATCTTTGCATTATGGTTAGGATATTTGTTACTTGAAGCGGTATAATCAACAAAAGATCCTACATCTTATTTCATTTCAAAAGCAACTCGCTCTGCTATACTTTTTGTGGCTAATTTCCTTGGTTGAGTAATCAAAACAGGTAATGTTTTTTCGTTTTAAAAGAGATTATAATATTCGCACAGAAGTTGTGGAAGCTGAGTCGATTTGCCAGATCCTGTTTCTCCTTCTAAAATTAGAAGATCATTTTTGTCTAGCTTTTTAAATATTTGTTGTTTTTTGGCAATAATTGGTAACTTACTTTAAAGCTGATTTTCAGCTATAATAGCTTTTTTTAAATTCAGTCTTAAAATTCTTTAGTTATTCTTATTATCCAAATTACTTTGTTTTATTTCCTAAACTGTAGTTTTGAACTCTTTAACTTTTACCTATAAATCATGAATCTAACTATCTAATATATCAATTTCAATCTCCAAAGTATAGTCTTTTTGACTTTCCTCGATCAATCTATGGAGCTTATTTTCCATATAATCCAGTTGCTTATCGATTGGTTTGAGGTTTTTTGATAGGATTGCATTTAATTTTTCCTTTATTTTTTTGATGAGAATGTTAGAACTTGGAGTTAAATTTGGTTCGTAATCTTTTTAGACATATTTATGTTGCTTTTATGAAAACTGCTTATTTTTTTATTTTGGCTTTTATCGAAATTTATCTTACTAATTTTTACTCTGTCGAGGTAGATATTTTTTGTTTTGTTGGATTTGTTGGATATCAATTTAATCTTCAATAAAATCTAAATAGGTTTAATACTCTCTGTATAAATATTTTCTCAGTTCATATACGTAGAAGGAATCAAATTCTATATTAAAAAGATCCCTGTTGAATATTGAAAACCCTATGGTATCTTAACTTTTGCAATAGTAAAACATGAGACGCTTGCGATTGAAATCGTACATATCCATCACTGAATTGTAATTAAATATTTTATGTTTCTTTACATCTTTAGCTTTTTATAAGGCAAATTAAATTAAATCTTCATATTTGATGGATATAGTCTTGTAAAGTCTTTCATAAATATTGATTAAATAGGTAGGATTACTTCTCATTGGTTTTGTTTGAATAAAATTTCTCACATGCGAGTATTATTTTCTGCCTTCCAACGTATATTCTATCCATACTGATGGAATTATTAAGCTATACTTTACCTGAACATTAGTGGCTTTTTTGTTTTGCTGCATAAATGTGTTTTTGATTCTTCCAATATCAAATGATAAGCCCTTTTCTTTTTGATCAATTGATTTAAGGTTCCTAATAATGTCCTTTTACTTGACCATATTGTATAAAATAAAAATGTTTAATTTATTAATATTAGAAAAATATTAAAGTTCATCATTGTATTTTGAATAATTTAATACTTACATTTTTCATCACCGAAATAGATTTTAAATAAAATTGTGAATAAATTAAAGAAATCAAAGCAACTAATTTTTAAAAGATATAGACATTTCTTTTTAAATAATTATTCATTGCGAACAATGGGGATAAATAATATCAGCTTAATTTTAAACAAAGTCAATAAGTCTCAATTAAAGATCTTACGACGATATGCTTTTGTATACTTTTGGAATTATTATTTAATGTCAAAGAATATCAAAAATAATCAAGATAGTACAGAATATTCGATTTAAATTGGCATTTTAAAGTATGATTGTAAAATTTATCGAAATAAAAACGACAAATAAATAATTAAAGTACAAGATGTAAACAGTTCCACATTGAATAATAAATAGTTTAATCGTCATCTTTCAATCTAGTATTGACAATTATTCCGAAGAAAGACCAATATATTTTAATGAAAATATCGATCCCATCAAGAACAGAAGTATTCTTGGATTTAAAAGATTTGTATATTTTAATAAAGCCAAAATAATATTTAGTTAATAAATTTAATAGAATGATTGATTCCCTTTCTCAGGGAATAATGATAGAGTTCCATAATAGTCATCTAATATAGTCATAAGACTCCAAATAATCCTCTCATGAATAATCCATTATACCTGAGAATTCATCTGTTAACATTTCGTATCTCAAAGAAAATGCTATTCAATTCATAAATACTTATGTTCGTCTCAGCGAAACATTTCCTGTGAAATAACTTAAGAAAGCCTATTCTCTACGTACAAAATATTATAAATAATCAACTTACTATGGCGAATTTCATAATGGTAAAAAGCAAGGAAATGGGGTAATGGTCTATAAAAATCACAAAATATATGAAGGACAATGGGAGAATGATAAAAAAAAAGGAAATGGAGTATAAAAATTTTCAAATGGATGCATTTATTAAGGATAATATTTGAATGGAAAACCATCAGGTTTTGGGTGCTACACCGGAAAAAATGGAGAATATTATGAGGGATAATGGAGCGAAGGTCGAAAACATGGATAAGGATTATGGTATAGTTCTCAAGGAGATTTTTATCGAGGATAGTGGAAATTTGGCAAACCTGATGGTCTAGGGGTTTATAAAAAAGTGAATGGCGATATTTACGAGGGATAATTTAAAGATAACTTAAAGCATGGAGATGGAATTGAAAAATTTGTCAATGGAGACCAATATCGAGGTCACTATGAAAATGGCAAACCTTCAGGGTATGGATAATATTTTTGGGGCAATGGAAGCTTTTTCAAAGGAAATTTTATTAATGGCTTGAGATATGGCAAGGGTATTTGGAAAAAAGGGCCAGGAAATACGGATAGTTACGAAGGATTTTATTGTAACGATAAAAAATGGGGAAAAGGAATTTTTATTTGGGAAAACGGGAATATTTACAAAGGGAATTATTAAGGAGATACGCGAAATGGATTTGGTGTTATGAAATGGACCAACGGCGGTTATTATAGAGGGAATTGGCTTAATGGAGTACAACATGGTCAGGGTAATAGTATTTTAATATAGGTGAAATTTATCTCCCTGATAAAGGATATAGAAAGGGAAAATTTGATAACAATGTACTCATCGAATTAAATTCAGAGGCAAAAATGGTCAATGACCCTATTCATATGAATACAATTAAAAATGAGTCGTATCAGATTACCTTTAAATCGAAAGAAATGTCATAAATCTTAGAATAAAAAAATAAATAGTAATTAAACATAAAAGAAAAACCTATTTTGAAAAACAAAGCTCTTTTTAGCGAGAGACACAACCTTTATCGAAAGAAAATCAATATCATTCAAGATAAGTAATATTCTAAAAATAATAATCCTTTAGTGAAATAAGATATCATCGCAAAATCAAATTTATAATTTCAATTAAAATTAAAAATATAGATGTCAGAGAAGAAAAAATTATCTTCTGATTTTCGGAGTAAAAATTTATCAGCCAGAGAAGGTTAGCATAAACAGTTTTTTAACACAATTAAAGCGAATCCGCCTACTAGTGATTCAAAGCGAAAATGCTCTGTTTAATCACGCTGCAAAAAGAGAGTACTTCATTCTTCCTTTTATCTTTATAACTAAAAGTT
>Ga0302268_1001618_pt1 | contig 11863 bp, 8 predicted proteins | sample III_Bog_E2_1_FD_194554 | JGI IMG/M metagenome (GOLD analysis project Ga0302268, IMG submission 194554) | Peat permafrost microbial communities from Stordalen Mire near Abisko, Sweden - III_Bog_E2_1 | ecosystem: Environmental > Terrestrial > Soil > Wetlands > Peat | place: Sweden: Abisko...
ATGTGGCAAAGGTGAATGGATTGAGAAAGTACAAGACCAAGATGGTAAATATGATAGATAAGAAATAAATGAATGATAATTATACTTTTTTATATCTTTTATGGAGCCGATACTTACCTAGAATTTTCTGATATCAGATCCCTAAAAAGAATCAATAAAAAATGCTACAAAATTAAAAATATAAATTTTTGGTGTACGAATTGGCAACTTAGAACAAAATTAAATAATAATATACTACAAAAATATAATTATATCAAAAAGTTAGATATATCATATAATAAAAATGTCACTGATTTGAATTATCTCATACATCTAACAATGTTAGATATATCCAATTGTCCTCAAATAAAAAATAAACATATTAAAAATCTTACTGATTTGGAAGAATTGTATATAAGTGACAATGAATCAACAATAAATAATGATGGCATTAAACATTTGACTAAATTAACAGTGTTAGATATCGACGAAAATGAAAATATTACTGATATAAATACTTTAGTAAACCTACAAATATTACATGCTAGATATACCAATTTAGATAATGATGGTATAAAAAATATAACTAATTTAACATATTTAGATCTATCATATAATAATAATATAACAGATATTAGTCATATGATTAATTTAGAAACTTTAATGGTTCGATTTTCATGTGGTCTCAGAAGAGACAATATAAAACATTTGGAAAAATTAACTGATGTAGATGAGCATTGCAATTTTGATTTTTGATTAAAAAGATTGAAATTTATAATATATTATGAGTTCTTTATTTAATTAATACACATCAATGTCATTTGATAAATTGCCCATATGTATACTTCAATACATCTCAGATAATTACCTAAAATTTTATGATATTATCACTTTTTCACAAGTTAATAAACAATGTCATAAAATCAGAATAAAAGATTTCTGGAATATATCATACATACTCAAAAATATATTAAAAAATAATATATTAATCAACTATAAATATTTAGAAAAATTATATTTGGCATGTAATAAAAATGTAACTAATCTTAATTATCTTGAAAACCTAAAAGAACTTGATATATCAAATTGTCCTCAAATAAAAAATAACCATATTGAAAAATTAGTTAATCTTGAAACATTATGTTTATATGATGAAAATAATATGTGTATTGGAAATTGCATTAGTAATGATGGAATTAAATATCTGACAAAATTAAAAATGCTAAATGTAAATGGAAATCGATACATCACAGAATTAGATCATCTTGTAAATTTACAAGTATTACATGCTGGTAATGATCCAATGTATGATTTTGGATTTTGTGCTATAAATAACACTAGCATCAAAAATCTAACTAACTTAACAGAATTGGATATTCAATGCAATGAACATGTGAATGATATAAGCAGTTTGACAAATCTAAAAATATTAAATGCTTGTGCCAGTAATATTGATGATAAAAGTATCAAATATATGACAAAGTTAGTAAAATTAGATATATCACAAAATGAACATATCACAAATATTTTTCATTTGGTGAACCTTAAAACATTAAAAGTCATAAATGACAGTGGTGTTGATAATGATATTAATTATTTGACTAATCTTACAGAATTAAATATATCAAGTAATAAATCAATAAAAAATATCAATAATCTTATCAACCTAAATAAATTAACTGCAAAATTTAACAGTGATATAGATAATGACAGTATTAATAGTTTAACAAATTTAACAGAATTAAATATATCACAAAATAACAAAATAACAAATATTGATCATATTGTTAAACTAAAAAAATTAAGCATACTGTACAATAGTGGTATTGACAATGATATCAATAAATTTACCAATTTAACAGAACTTGATGTATCATTCAATAAAAATATAACAAATCTCAATAATCTAATTAATCTGAATAAATTAACTGCAAAATTTGATAGTGTCAATAAAGAAAGCATTAAAAATTTAAACATAAAAGAATTAATTGTTGATCATAATAATAATTTTAAATAATTTATTTATCCTGAACACATGTCACATGGATCATATACTGGAACTTGTTGAATCTCACCTAAATTATCTTTATTATCTTTATTAATTTCATCAAGATTAATTTGATCTGGATCCTCATTTATTGTATCTGATTCATCTGGTTTTGAAATTTTAATTTCCAACAAATTTGTTTGAGCTCTATATCTTGCTCTTCTTTCTTCAATTTGTTCTACTATAAGTGGGTCTAAACAGAATTTTTGAGGCAATGAACTTGGTTGCGATCTCAAGTAGTACATACCAGTCTTTAACTGTTTACTCCAACCATAAAAGTGTGATGAAGTTAAAAATTTATATGATGGATTCAAAGTGAATATATTTGTACTTTGACTTTGATCTATGAATGGACCTCTTCCGATTGCAAGATCTAGCAGAGGTTTTGTTTTCATTTCATACCCACTTTTATATATATCTCTGATCTCTTTGGGAATTTGCATAATATTTTGTATTGAACCATTATCGTACATAAACTCGTTCTTAATATCATCATTCCATAAATCCAATGAAATCAACTTTTCAACTAAATGTCTATTCATCACTATATATTCACCTGCTAATGTTGTTCTGGTGTATAAATTTGTTGTAAATGGTTCTGTGCATTCTGTATTGTTTAAAATTTGAGATGTTGATGCAGTTGGCATTACACATGTTAACAATGAATTTCTCATTCCATTCACTTTAATATCTTCAATCAATGTTTCCCAGTCAAAATTCATCAATAAATCTTTCTCAGTTAATCCCCACATATGATATTGTAATTTACCCTCTGAAAATGGGGATCCTTTGAATGTGGAATATGGACCTTTCAATTTTGCTAAATTATTAGATGCTTTTACTGCACCATAATAAATAGTCTCAAATATATTTTTGTTCAATATTTCGGCTTCTTCTGAATCATATGGAATATCCATCATACAAAATACATCTGCTAATCCCTGAACTCCAATACCAATTGGTCTATGTTGCATATTTGATGTCTTTGCTTCTTCAACTGGATAATAATTGATATCTATTATATTGTCTAAATTCTCTGTGACTACTTCTGCTATCTCACATAATTTATCAAAATTATATATCTTCTTTCCGTCTATTGTCTCTACAAACTTTGGTAATGAAATAGAAGCTAAATTACAAACTGCATGTTGATCTTTATTACTATATTCTATGATTTCCGCACACAAATTACTACATTTAATTGTACCAAGATTCTTTTGATTTGATTTCTTATTTGCACTGTCTTTGTATAACATGTATGGCACTCCAGTTTCAATTTGAGCTTGCATAATGTGCATGAATAATTCTTGTGCTGGTACTTGACGAATATATCTACCTTCACTTTCATATTTTTCATATAATTTGTCAAAATCTTCTCCATATGCATCTGTCAAGCCTGGACACTCGTGAGGACACATTAATGACCACATTTCTTTGTTGTCCACTCTTCTCATGAATAAATCTGGGATCCAAAGTGCTAGAAAAATATCTCTTGCTGTCATTTCTTCACTTCTGGTATTCTTCTTCAATGCACAAAAATCATACACATCTCCATGCCATGGTTCAACGTATAATGCCACTGCTCCATTTCTCTTCCCACCTTGATTAATGTATCTCGCAAGTGTATTTACATGCCTTGCCAATGGTACGAGACCCGAGCTGAGACCATTGGTACCAGCGATCTGTGTGCCACTTGCGCGTATATCTGCAACTGAAATTCCTATTCCACCAGCCCATTTTGAAATAAATGCTGCATCTGATAAAGTTTTGAATATATCTTCAATATTATCACCCATGTAAAGTAAAAAACAAGAACTCAATTGTGGTCTTGGTGTTCCAGCATTATACAAAGTTGGTGATGCATGTGTAAAATAATGTTGAGACATTAAATGATATGTATTTATCGCTTTATCAATATTTGATCCATGAATTCCAATTGCAACTCTCATTATCATATGTTGTGGTCTTTCTGCTATCTTACCTTTCTTTCTCAGAGTAATAATTTCCGAATTCTTTTGTACTGATTGATTCTCTGTTATGGTATTATCTTTCAATCTAAATAAATAAGATTTTTCAAGAGTCTTTATTGCAAAAAAGTCATACAAATAATCTCTATCATAATCAATTTCTTTTCTAATAATGTCAATGTTATTCTTAACATTATTATAATATTCTTCTGTGATTAAAGAAGCATTTGCACCATGAATTGTTACATTGTTAAATAACATGTCTGTCACCTCCATGAAATCATCACTGGTTACTTTGTGCATATTACTCACACATAAACCTGCTGCTAATTTACTATATTCTGGATCATCAATAATATTTTCTGCACATCTTTGAGCTGCATAGAAATCAAGTTCTTCGGTTGTTATTTGATCATATAATCCTCCAATAGTATGCTTTGCAATCTCTATAGGATCTATTCTTGTTAGACCTAATTGTTCACAAATACTCTCTATTCTTATAATGATTTTGTCAAATGATACCTTTTCCTTCTTACCATTTCTCTTGATAACCTCCATTTTCAATACTTTTTTCATTTTTCCAGCCTGCTTATTCATAGAACTCATTATTGATATAATATATAATTCAATTTTTTTATAGGTTTAAAAAAAATTGAATAATTTTTTATATATAAATTATCAATTCTATAGTATTAGAATCTATAAATGAGTATTAATAATAAATTAAAGTATGAGCCTATCTTGGACGAAAAAAACATGAAATTGACAGCACTTCCAATTACTTATCCCAGTGTCTGGAAGATGTACAAAATTCAACAATCAATGTTCTGGAAAGCCACCGAAATCGACTTTTCCAGCGATTACAGCGATTTCTGCACTTTAAATGATAATGAACAAAAATTCATAAAGCGTATATTGGCTTTTTTCAGTTCAATAGATTCTATAGTGAACCTAAATCTAAGCGAGCGTTTTACGAAAGAAATCCAAATTACGGAAATTTTATATACCTATCAATGGCAAATGATGATGGAAAATATTCATAGCGAAACTTATTCTCTTATGTTAGAAAATATTGTGAAAGATGATCCAAAAGAAAAAGAATTTTTATTCAATTCAATAAAAAATATTGACACAATTGGAACAATCGCAGAATGGAGTATGAAATGGATAAAAAGTGATAAAAGTTTTGCCCATAGATTAGTTGCATTTGCATGTGTTGAAGGTATTTTCTTTTCGGGAGCCTTTGCAAGTATTTATTGGATAAAAACATATAAAATTATAAATAATAATGATAAGAGTAGACCATTCATGAATGGTTTGGTTACTTCCAATAAATTTATAGCCCGTGATGAAGGATGGCATTGTTTGTTTGCATGTGAAGTATATCGTTTGTTGAATAATAAATTATCACAATCTGACATTTATGCAATCGTAATGGAATCCGTAGATATCGCAAAAGAATTTATTAAAGAAGCTATTCCAGTTAGATTAATTGGAATGAGTGAAGAATCAATGAGCCTATATATTGAGTACACGGCCAATAGATTGGTTACTATGTTAGGATGCAAAAAAATTTATAATGCAAATAATCCATTTAAATTCATGGAAAAAATCGATTTACAAGACAAGACCAATTTTTTTGAATCGTTTAGTTGTGAATATTCTGCTCATTTAGATCATGATTCTGGCTCCAAACAAAACAATCAGAATACCAATATAAATTCAAAATTAAATATGTCAAGAGATGACGATTTTTAAATTTATAATATTTAACAATAAATTTTTTTTATAAATTAATTTTATGCAATTTTATGAATTTTTCTTTTTCAAATATTTATCAAGATATGGTTTGATATATATATTACATGATAGTTTAATATATTCGATTGAATCAATACTTTCAATTTTTCTTTTATTTGTGTGAAAAAAATAACCAATATTGTATTCATTATACACTTGTTTATCATTTGGTATACATTTTTTTTTATCACAATATTCAAATAACGCATTTTCACATTTATCCCATACCATCTCAGGATGCAAAAATTCATCCAAATATTTTTTAACATAGTCATTTTTTGATAATTTCATGTAAAATTCAGATGTTTCATTTATAATTTTGAGTTTTTGTCTTTGCAACCAATCAGCAATTAAAATATCTTTATGCTTTATGTCTCTTGTTGGAATACATTTACGTTCATTACAATAGTCAAATAATATATTCTTTGTATTTTCCCATATTATTTTTGGATCTATAATTTTATTTGGATCGCATTTTAAATATTTGTCCAAATTTTCTTTCAAATATATATTTTGTGATAATTTATCATACATATATTTTTTTCCTTTTTTAATTTTTAATTTTTTATTTTGATACCAATTGCCAATAGATTTATTTTTATATTCAAAATTTCTTATCGGTATACTTTTTGTTAAATCGCAATATTCAAATAATACTTCTTGCCAATTATTCCATTTCAATTCAGGATATAAATATTCATCTAATGCTTTTTTAACATACTCATTTTTAGATAATATTGTATAATTGGGTGATGATTCGTTTTTTATAGATGATTTTATATGTTGCAACCATGTTCCTATCATGTGTCCTTTGTAGAGTGTTTTATTTGTGGGTCCATATTTATTTTTATTACAATATTCAAATAATAAATTTTTCCATTCATCAACAGTTAAATTAACTTTATTTTTGTTCGTCTCTTTTTTTTTTAAATATTCATTCAAATTTTTTTTAACATAATCATTCTTTTCCAATACTTTATACATTCTAGACTCTTTATTTTCAATAGATTTTTTATTTGTTTGTAACCATGACCTATTATCTTTTCTCTTCAATCTATGTTCATTGTGTGATCCAATAATACCACAACTCACTAATAACGATTCTGGCACATGGCTCCATAAATAAGCTGGCTTATTCAATACATTAATTATATAATCTCTAATCTGCATTTCATATCTTTCTCCTTTTTCTTTGTTTGTTTCTGTCATTTATATGTTTATTAATATATCAAATCTTCATGAGCATTTGTTTAACATTTCAACTTTTATTGATAAACAAAATTGAACATTTAAATGAAATATATGCTATATTATATAATGAATAATCACCAAATGCTTCAATTTTTATTTAAATACTGCAATATAAATAAACAAACACCTCTGAAACACATAATATACAAACAACATCTAATTGGATCATGACATAATTTTCATAAAAAAACAATTACCAGTAAAAATAGTGATACATATAAACATTTTTCAACAAATATATATGTTAAAAAATCATTGGATAAATATTTAGATAATGAGAATAAAAATATTAAACATAAATCAGAATATCATTGGAGTATACAATATACAATTGATATATTAAATTTTATCAAAAATTTTGTCATTGGGACATTTAACTATTTTAAAATAAATCAAACATAATAAGTCATTTTAGGATCTAATATATTTATTCTTCTCAATGATTTTGGAAATGAACTCCTATCGAAATATACTTGATTTCGTATTGTTATTTCCACCAATTTATCAAATTTTATAAATATATCATTTATATCTTCTTGTTCATTCATGTTTACCAAATGTAAATATTTTAAATTTGGCATCTGCAAATCAATAATCTTATTGCTCAAAAATATTTGTGTTGACAAATATTCCAAATTATCAAATAAAATATTGGAAATATCACAATTAATATTTTTATAAAATGTATCTATTGTAATCTTTTTTATTGATCTACAATTTTGTAAAAATTCAACCAAATAATTAAAATCTGTCATCATGTATACAAATTCAATATACAATTGTTGTAAATTTGGGCACACTAAATTTTGCATATTTTTAATATTAATTACATTATCACGATTAGTAATGCAAATTTTCAATGTTTCCAAATGTGGCAATAGTATTTGTTCATTTATATTCCACACACAATTCAATTCTAAATATCTCAAACTCATATCATCCTTAAATGTCACTGATTGTATGTTACCTCTCAAAAATAACTTTTCAAGACTTTCACATGTACAATTGCCAAAATTAATATTATCATTTGATGAATTTATATTCAATGATTTCAATTTAGTAAATCTATTACACAATGATATCGCGGATCCAATATAACATAAATGTTCCAAATTTGGTAAATTGATATTATCCAAATTGCTTTGATTATAATTATTTAATTCTAAATGAGTTAATTCTGGCAGTCTTAGTATTTTATTTTGGATATTTGTAAGTATACCTGTTTTTAAATATTTTAAATTTTTGAATTTTTCCAAATGTTCATAATCAATCATTTTCGTATTACCTGATCCTACATCTAAATGTTGTAAAGTTACACTTAAATTATCTAAACCATAATTTGATAAAGATACATACTTTTTTAAATTGATTAATTGTTTCAAATTATCATTACTCATTTTTACATTTATTAATTCCTCCACATTTTCTAACATAGAAGCAATTATATAATGCTCATAATAAATTTGTTTATAAATTATACCTCCATGTTGCATTTCAATTTTTTGTAACATTGGAAAATATAATTTATCGAATTTCAAACTAAATTTATCATTCACTAAACATCCAATAAATACTATTGATCTTAAATTCATCATTGGTTTATTACAAATCATATGAATTTTAGGTATTATTGCCTTATCCAAAATTACATGTTCCAATCTCGGCATAAAATTCAATATAAATACATTATTTGTCCTCAATTTCTTAACACTATCCAACAAATCAATAAAATCATCCCTATATTCACTACAAATAATATTCTTCTTCATAATCTTATTCACTGGTTCATTATATTGATAATTAAAATAAAAATTATCAATATAATACATCCTCACTTTTTTATATAGCATCACATTCACTTCCGCAAAATCAAATATCTCATCTCTATTCAAATAATCACATATCATAAAAATCAAATGTTTATTCAAATTGTCCATTTATTATTCATCATATATCATTCATTCACCATAATCATTAAAAATATCAACTTTTTAAAATAAATCATTTATTATTTGTTCCCATTGGATTAAACTTATTCGTATTAATATGTGATCTTTTCACTGTCTCTTTTTTTATTTCACTTGTTCCACATCTGTAATTTGTACAATCATTGTAAATTTTCACAAATAACTTACTATCCATATTTTTTCTATTCTCATATTTTGATAAAAATTTCCCCAATAATCTTAATGTCTCAAACATATGTTTTGTCTTAGCCGAAAATGAAAATGATACTTTAAGATTATAAAGATTCTTCTCCCATTCACTCATTTTTGTGTATTCACTTAAATTTTTATTTGTACATATTACATAATTATACTCAACATCTGGACATATCACATCAAATCTATTATGATTATTCACAATAAGTTCATGTTCCATCAAATTACCAAATAAATAATCATACAAATATACACTAAAATCTTTTTTATCATAAAAATACAAAGATTGATTACTTATTATATTATTTATATACTTCGAATTATATATTCCCAATTCCCTATAATAATTATCAATATCTTTCTTTACATCAAATATTGATGGAATCCATTCATATGTTTTATCACATCTGAAATTATTCATTACATTATTTATTACTTTTTTATCATATTCCTCATATGTTTTGCATCCTTTCTCAAATGAATGCAATTTAAAAGATTTCATATTACCATCACAATCCGCATAAAATTGTGCCCTACATGCTGATACAAAATATATACCGTCACCATATTTGTCAAGAAGATTTTTTAATGAAATACGCATCATTGTTTCATTCTCAAAATATTTCCTAAACAAATTTCTCATCTTATTTGCATCATCATTTTTATCTGATTTAATATTTATTATCTCACTATTCTTATTTCTATTAAAATAAACAATATTATCAAAATTTACAATACCTGTATGAAAAGTATCTTGTGATCCAAAATCAAATGTTAAAAATATATCAGGACATTTACTAGTATCATCCGAATCACCATCATACATCTCAATATTACAAACGTTATTCACATCAGAATAAAACGGTAACTGTTTGAAAAAATCTGAATGTCTATATGATCTCACATTATTTTTGTCCAAATTTATCCCATAATTATCAATATTAAAAATATAATCAAATAAAGGTCTATTATATTTATGCAAATACACCACAAATGGTATATTTGGTATCCCATGCGATGATACACCAATCGAATTGTAATACACAACAATTTGCCCAGATTTCAATGTAAAAAATTTATTTTCAGATTCCACACTTTTTGCACACCCATGTGATGCTATTATATATTTATTTAAATTTTCAATATCATTTTTCTCATTTAGTCTCTCCATATATCTGCACAAGATATTTTCATTATTTCCCAATAATCATAAATCATAAATTTATAAACATATTACATAATGGAACAATCCCCAAAATCAAATCCTGAAAATATTATAACAGAAATTGATAACTATTATAAAAATAATCAATTCGATCTTATCATCAATTCCATCTTTGATCAATATAAAACATTTCAACTGACAAATAAAGAAATAAATAAATCATACGAATATTTTAATCAACTAGTCAATAAATATGAATCCGCAATAAATACCCAAGATAAAAATACTTTTTGGCTAAAAATATTAGAAAAAGTAACACCGTGTATAAATATTGATTATAATCAATATATAAACGAATCAGATGAAAAATCGAAAATACATTCCAATAATATTCATGTCAGAATCTTTTTAATCATTGATGGATACTTATTAACTGCATCACATAATGCTGGCAATAAATTTTTAATGAATTATATTGGAGGTAAATATGAAGATACAGATAGTAATTCATTGAAAAATACCATCATAAGAGAACTTGATGAAGAAGTTGGAATCAGATTTAAAGTTGATAATGATGCAATCAAAAAAAGACTCATTAATCTATCCTCAAAATATGATAAAAAATATGACAAATATGACAAAATATACTTCTTAAATACGAGTTTCAATGAATTAAATTTTGGGAAAGCATCCACATTCTGGGAAGTAAAATATTTCAATCTAATAAAAATATTCCCCAATTCCATCTTTGATAAATCATATAAATCATTCCTCATAAATCAAATTAAATCAAAAATTGGAAACCCAAATAATTGTGTCACATATCTCAGTATCGATACAAATAATAAAATCACAAATATATACTCAGATGATGAGCTCTTCAACAATGATTTCTCAATATTCAAATCAAAAGATGAAAATTTTAATAATAAATGCATTTTTGAATACAATAAAATACACTATCTCAAAATAAATGATATTGAAAATTGTGACATAGTCAAAATAATTCAAAAAATAAATACATATAATTCTAATAATGATGAACTAAAAAAACAAATAGATAATATATCATCCTCATATAAAATACTTGCAAAAATATTAACATTCATCACAAATGATACTGATTATCTAATGAAAAATATCATTGATTATAATAAAAAAGATATATCAACGTTTATCACAAATCTAATAAATAATAAATATAAAACCAAAATGGAAATATTCAAAAATAATAAACAAGCTTTTATCACTAATATTGAATCATTCAAAAAAAGTATTAATAACTTTAAATATACAAATTATCTTAAATACATCAATAAACAAAAATTAAATTATGATGATCTACAATACCCATTCACATCTGATGTATGCAATATCGAATATATTGATATAAATTATGATATTGCAGGATTTGCACCATTTCCACCAAATAATAGCACATTTGTTAATTCTTATGTAAACAACTTTTTAACTAAAATATAATATCTTTATT
>Ga0302268_1001620_pt1 | contig 11844 bp, 13 predicted proteins | sample III_Bog_E2_1_FD_194554 | JGI IMG/M metagenome (GOLD analysis project Ga0302268, IMG submission 194554) | Peat permafrost microbial communities from Stordalen Mire near Abisko, Sweden - III_Bog_E2_1 | ecosystem: Environmental > Terrestrial > Soil > Wetlands > Peat | place: Sweden: Abisko...
CTATTCTCGCGAAGCATTATCAACTTACGAATTATTAAAAAATTACAATATTGGAGACATAATTTTAACAGCAACAATAGATGAATGTCATAGTAAATATAATAGTTGTGAACAGTCTATTTATATAAATAAGGAATTCGTGCGAAATATTAGATTTACACCATATCTGTATTTACATACAAAAAGAAATGGATATATATGCAATGTTTCAGATTCAACAATTGAAAAATTATTGTTATTCGTCAAAACATCAATTCAAAAAGAAATACTTCATTATAACATTGAATGGACAACTCAACTACACTATTTTTGGCCAAATAAAGAAAAATTAAATAAAAAAATAGAAACATTACTGCTAATATCCAAAAAAAGAAATTCAAATAAATATGATTATGTCAATTATTTTGTAAAAGGCATTTGCATGGAAGTAATAAAATATACATATATGTTTGAAAAGAATGATTTAATTTAATTTATTATAGTATGATACAAAGACTATTTATAACTATTTTAGCAGCTGGTATGGGAAAAAGAATGGAGTCTGATATCCCAAAAGTACTTCATAAAATAAATAATAAACCAATGCTTGTTCATATCATTGAACAAACCAAATTACTATCCCCACATAAAATCATTATTGTTGTTGGCAAATATCATAATATGATTAAAAATGAATTGACGCAATACATTGATGTAAGTAATTTAATTTTTATTATTCAAGAGTCACCTAATGGTACTGGTGGAGCAGTTAGGAGCACTATAGATTATCTTAAAAATAATTTTGATGATAATTATAAAAATATAAATTTAATACTCAATGGAGATACACCTCTGATCAAATCAAATACCCTATCTGAAATATACAATTATTTTATTATAAATTCTCATAAATTATTGATAACCACTATTTTTTTAGATAATCCAACTGGGAATGGCAGGATTATCACTCAAAATAACGAATTTTTAAGAATTACAGAAGAAAAAGATGCAACTGATGATGAAAAGAAAATAAAACAAGTAAATGTTGGAATATATATTTGTGATATAGAAATATTGATAGGTTTGATCTCCAAAATAACAAATGATAATAAACAAAATGAATATTATTTAACTGATATAGTAAAAATATATAAAAGTATGTATATTGATCAAATAGGAATGTTCAGTTTGCCAAATGAAAAAAGTAGAGAGATTACCAATGTGAATACAAAAGGTGATTTAATAAGAATAGATAATTAATAAAAAGTTGAAAATACAATGATATGATGTTGTTAATATATTTATTTAAATGTATAATATGGATTATATATTTGAAGAGAAAATTAAGAAATATTGCAAAAAGAGAAAATTTGAATATGTGCCAATTCTAGAAGAGAAGAGTATTATTAAAATATACGAATTGTTAATAAATGATATACTAGATGATGGAAATTTAAATGACATAGAAACATTATATCATGCACACTATTATTATTGTATAAATGAATTTGATAAAGCATTATTATTGATTAAAAAATTATTGAATAATGACAATCAAGAAATTCAATATGAAGCACAATATAAATATGCCAATATGTATCTATATGGTAAAGGTGTTAATACAAATATAGATAAAGCAATAGAAATTGTAGAAGATTTATTTGCCAAATATCCAAAAAAAGTAATTTCATTTTTAACCATTTGTTATGGTAGTTTACAAAAAAGTGAATATCAAAATTATGATTGGCAAAAAGCATTTAAATTGTATTGGAAAGGAGTAGAACTTGGATGCACTGATAGTATTAATAATTTGGGAACAATGTATCTTACAAATCCCAATATTAAAGATTATAAAATGGCATTTGAATTATTCGAAAAAGGTAAAAATAAAAATGATATTAATTGCACTCGTAATCTAGCTGTAATGTATTATAATGGTTGGTATTGCGAACAAAATCATGATATTGCCATCAAATATTTGGCAGTGTATCATGATGCCAAAAATCTAAATTTAAATGATATGATAGATTTGCACAAAAAAAATATACAATGGGCACCGTATATCCATAAATGGTATTTTGATTCAGAATTATCATTTTGGAAAATTGAAAATATAAATAAAATTATAATAATATTACTTTTCATTTCAAAAAATAGAAAACAAAGCAAGTGTGATTATATAAATTGTTTTGTCAAAGGTATTGCATTGATAGTAGTTAAAAATTTGTGCATGATGATAAATAAATTTTAAATGTAATCTTTTACAAATTCACCATCCTTAAACAAACCTTCACAATATTCATGTCCAGATTTTCTGTAAATTATTCCATGACCATTTTCTTTATTATTCACAAAAGTACCAAAGTAATAAATTTCACCAGTCTTGTAATGTTTTATACCCATGCCGTTTCTTTCACCATTCACAAAATTACCAGAAAATTCAGGAATGCCAGATTTATAATAAAATGTACCTTTGCCTTGTGCCTCTCCATTAACAAAAGTACCTTCAAAATATTTTTCTCCAGTTTCATAATAGATTATACCTTTACCAGTCCAAACATCATTGTCCCAATATCCAGTATACCATTTATTACCAGATTTATAATAACTTGTGCCAAATCCACACATACCGTACATTAATTGTCCATTATAATATACTTCTCCTGAATTATAATATAATGTTCCAATTGTTGAATCTTGATTTAAATCCAATGTATCTATATAAATATCGGTTAATACATTTTGTAAATTTTGTGTGATGTAATGTACTTTGTTATCCATTTGTTGCATTTATACATACTTTTAATCATTATGGTTATCAAATTATTCATATTTCAACTTTTTTACATAAAAAGTTAATATTGGTTCATATGCAATATGGATTAATATCAACTTTTTTGTATAAAAAATTGATCTTTTAAATGCTTGTTTGACATATTAAAAAATCAATATACATATACATTTATCAAAATGTTTAAACTCAAGAATGCAAAGTTCAATAAATTATCAAACAAATTAATAAATAAAAAAAATTTGCACACAAAAAGCTCAAAAAATATTATTAATAAACAAGAAAATTTCAATAGAATAAGAAAAGAAATAATCAATCACATCAATAGTGATAAAATGCATTACATTGAACTTGGTCTTGCTTATCCGGCATGGAGATTTTTGTTTCAAAAAATATTGGCAATGTTTAAACTGGAAAGTAATAGTGCTACAAATCCATATGGACACACATATGCAGGATTTTTTAAAATTAACAAAGAATCAAATGAAATAGAAGAAGACACAGTAATGAATGTTGGAGTCACAAATTTTGATAGAAGTGATTATATGCATACTTTGCCTTCATGTGATTATTATTTAAACAACAAAGAGGAAAATAATAATAAACAAGTGGAAGGTAATGAACAAAATGGAATACTAAACAGATCTTTTATGAGTATTGTCTTACCTGTCGATGAAATCCAATATAACATTTTAAAAAACTATTATGCTGAAATTAAAAATGCACATAATACACAATTTAGAATGATCTTTCACATCATCACAAATAAAATAAGACATCATTTTAATCTCTCTGAAAAAGGTAATTGTTGTTACTGGACAAGTAAAGGCTTCAAAAATATTGATTTCTTGCAAACTCACAGTAATTTTCCATTAACATGTTTTTATAAATTATTATTAAATATAATGTACAAAAGAACAAAATATTTCCAAGAAAATGATATAACAAACCGTTTTGCAATTGTTTTTTTCAAAGCATTAAAATATGACAAATATCCAAAAGGTACTTTCATGTATCCTCTTTATTGGCTCAAATACAGATATGATGAGATATGGGCAATGGAACTATTAGCTCACATCAATGTAGAAGTATTCAAAACAGAAAATAATAAAAATAAATATGATATAAAAATAATAAAAAATGATGTGGATAAACAAAAAGAATATATGAATAAAGTATTGGGATATTTAATTAAAATTTTTAAGTAAATTATCTTATAATGTTAACGCATGTATCTCTATTACAATGTCTCACTTGTATAGGATATGATTCCAATATCATAATACACGTGTGTCCGTCACTTTCTAATTTTTTTATAAATTCTTCTTCTTCTTTTTGCCTTTCTGCCATATTCTTATAATCATCATGATTTATAATAAAATCTGTATGCTTTGTAGTCACACATTTTGTATCATATAATTTAAAATCATAAGGTTTTAAATTATCATTGTATCTTTTTTTAATTGAATAATTAGCATATATGTTTTTTGGAGATTTCACATAATTTGTCATAATTTTATTTACTGATTTACAATTTTTGAATTTTTTGATAATATTCATCTTATGTTTTATATATTGAAAAGTTATTTATCATTTGATTTTATTTTCAATTTTTTTCACAAAAAGATGAATTTTATTTGCAATGATTGGTACTAAGTAATAATGTAATAAATATATGAGTGATAACGTTGATGATATTATTAATAAGGCAATATGCCGATATAGTTCATTAGTTTTACATTGTAGAGAAAATGATGTAATATTTGAAAATTTATTGCAAATATATGAGCAATTGATGATATATTATAAAAATGAAAATATATTTTTTCTCAAAATTATTTATCCAGTAATATATCATCCATTAAAAATTAGAGAATTTACATTTGAATCAAATAAATGTCATCATCATTTATTGATTGATGATAATATAACATTGGATAAATGCATCAATCAAATAAATAAAATTATATATATGAATGAACTAAAAATTCTTTACATAATTATAAATAAACCATACAATGAAAGAAATTTACCAAAAAATATGATGAAAATGATACTTGGTTTCATAATAAATTAATTTGTTATAAATTTTGCCATAATATCATAACATGTTATGTCTTTTCTGTAAAAATATTTCCTCAAATGATACATAATTTTAGCAGGTGTAAAACTATCTTCAGGTATCTTTTTCAATACTTCTTCATCAATATCAACTTCTAGCATTTTTTTATAAATAGTTCTAATTTGATGATGATCACATAATTTCAATTCAGTCACAAAATCGAATCTACCATCTCTAACAAACGCTTTATCCAGTGACTCAAAATAATTGGTTGTGACAATAAATATGCTTCCATCCATAGTTAAAGTACCTTGCAATATATTCAATAAATATTCTAATGTTACACCATTTTCTTTCTCTTCCAATAAATTTGCAATACCAACTTCTTTTATTTCGTTATTGCCAATTCTTTGTTTTACTTTGTCAGTTTGCGCATCTATATCTTCAATCACAATAATCCCACTATTGGGTACATTTTTATTAACATACTCAAACATTGTTTGTAAATCATTATTTGTTTTTGCATTTCTCAAATCCATATAATAGATATCTTTTTGTAGATAAGAAGCTATCCATAAAATTGCTGTTGATTTGCCAGTTCCAGGAGCTCCATGAAGTAAAATATTTAATTTATCTTGCATACCATTTTCCAATAATTTCTCTTTTTTATCTCTAAAATCAATTAAAGATGATAATAAATTTTCTTTGTCTTCTTTTCTCAAATATAATGCATTGACATCTTTAAAAGTTTCATTTAATTGATTGACAACAATATTTTTTGATATTTCTTCTTTATCAAGAAATTCTATGGGCATATCACCAACTATTTTCATAATTTCTGATATATCTTTACTATCTTTATTTAATTCTTTGGCAAATTTCATCTTTTCGCTCCATTGTTTGTATGCCGGATTTGGTATGCTTGTTATAGTTTTTTTGTATTCCAATGTAAGTATATTAATTTTTATTTTTCCAGATGGTCTACTAAAAGTCTTGTACAAATCAGTTGTAAAATCAATTACTAATTGCATGTCTGTTTCAAGTGGAACAAAAAATGTTAATGTACTTGTGTTTGCTTTTTCATCATTTGGAAAAATAAATTTTTCTGTTTTTATAATATTATTTATGAGCGAGTGTAGACTCTTAAAATTATCAAGTTTATCAACATGTTTACTTTGTATAAGTGTAAACAATCCATTTGATCCTCCTATAATTTGTATGTCAATATTCATATTTTTTGGTGAATATTCACATGTTAAATCAAATATATTTATTTTTTTATTGTTGTAAATATTCACTATTTCATCAAATTTAATACCATCCAACAAAAGATAAAATATTATCATTTTTATGCATGTGATATAAACATTGAGATTCTTATATTTTTTTTGAAGTTCATTTGCAAAAAAATAAAGTGATTTTTTATTATCATCTATGTTATTTTTGTAATATTCCAATACAGTGTCTTTCGGGTTTTTTGAATCAATATATTCATTATAAATATTATTTATAACTGTTGCTTGTTCTCTTGTAAATATTGATAATTCTGTGTAATCATTAATATCAGAATCAAAAGTATAACCACAATAACTCCTTATTACCTTATTATTGATAATATTGATTTCATAATTAATTTGATTATATACTTTTATTTCAGTATTTTTATATTTAAATTTAATGTGATTGTGATTTTCAGATTTTATAATCTCTTTTGAATTTTTTACAATTAAACTACTTGATTTTATATTACTTGTTCCATATTGTTTAATATATGTGTGTAGTAATTCCATAAAAACTTGACCAACTTCCAATTCTAATATTCGATGTGTCGATTTAATATCATTTTGTATCTCTTTCACAGGTTTTTTAAATTTCAACAATTCAAAAATACTTTTGAAAAGTATTATTGGATATTTTTTGAAAAATTTTAAAAGATAAGTAAATAAATATGTAACACCACTTTTTATTTCATTGGATGATAATAATAATATTAATCCTCCAATATTTTTTAAAGACAATTCAAAATTACCATCCAATAAACTATTTGTGTGTTTCATCATCATATTCGTTATTAATATTTCATGCATCTTACTTGCATCAAATACACCATTTTGGTTAGACATAAATTTAAAAGACTATATGTATATAAATTGACCAGTACATATAAATATCAATTTTTTCACAAAAATTCAGTCAATAAGTATCAGACAATTTTTTCACAAAAATTCAGTCAATAAGTATCAGACAATTTTTTCACAAAAATTCAGTCAATAAGTATCAGACAATTTTTTCACAAAAATTCAGTCAATAAGTATCAGACAATTTTTTTATGATCTATAAATATGACTAACATAACACCAGATTATATAATAAAAATATCAGATGTTAATACTCCTTTAATAAAAAGTATTACAATTGGTGATATTGCACAATTCTATGTTCTTTATGATAAAAATTCTACTTTTCATAATTGGTGCAATGATAATTATAATCGTATAGTAAATGTGGCATTGATGGATCAATTTTATGAAAAAATTAAAAACAATCAATACTTTGACAAAGACCTTGATGATTTTATTGATGACATCGAAAATATCCAAAATTATTTTAATAACGAAGAAATCTCAAATGAACAAATTCGAAATAACAATATTGCAGCTATGATTGGAACTATGATTGGTGGCAATAATTCAATATTTGATCTTGTGAATAAAATCCAAAAAGAAAAACAAATATTCACAATTCTCACTTTTATATTATTTTTCTTATTTTCAAAAAACAAGATTGAAATGAATATATTGCCTGTTCCAGCAAGTCTAGAAACCTTGGTAAATATCCCAAATGTACTAAAAGGTGGATTCAATGCAAAATTTAATGATGTTTCTGGTAACAAAAAAAATGCTAGACTTGTATATTTAATTGGTTATAATGATATAAAATGTGCATGTAAAATTATGCCTAAAATGCCAAGTTATGAAAATGAAATGAACATATACAATGAATTAAAAAATTATAATGATGTAAACATAAATGAAAATATCATAAACTTATATTCAAGTGGCGAAACAGATACGTTGTATGAAAATCTCACAATTAATCTGACAGCAAATATAAGTGTTGACATTACAAAAGATTATCCCAATATTCATGAAACAATAAAACAATTTCAGTTGTATCATCAAAAAAATAATCTTGAATATACAGCATTAATTTACATTGTCACTGAAAATGACACTGATTATAAAAAATTATCAGATTGTTTAAATAATGGTATAATTACATCTGGTGTTGGTTTGGGAAATGTTGTCATCAATGCCATAAAAATATTAAATTATTTGAACAATAAAATAGGTTTTATACATTGGGATTTGTGGATCGACAATCTGTTCGTCAATTATATCAATGAAGATTTATTATATATAAAATTATATGATTTTGATGCTTCAGAAACCACAAAAAATCCAAACTCATTTGTGTTTGATTTGTTCACTGATATTATGGGACAACGAAATGATGTGACAAATGATGTATTTCACAAAAAAGGATTACTATTTGATATTGTTAGATTAATTGATTCAATTAATGTCCAAGAGAGTATCAATCATAATTCCAATAAACAATATATTGAATCGACTGATATTAAAATTCAAAATATCATTAATTATACTTGCAAGTTGCTTGATAAATGGAAAAATAAAAAATTTGATGTTAAATATAATTATCATGAATTACTTGCCAAATTTATACAAGATATGTCTAAATGGCAATATAATAACAGCACAATGATGGAATACATGGTGAATCAATTTGTAAATGGTAATACATTTGGTGGATCAATGAAAAAATATATATTGAAATATTGATTAGTATATGCAAAAAAGTTGAAATTTAAAGTATTAAGATGTTTTATTATATTATTGAAGAATCATAATATGAAAAAACTATTTGCAACATCAACATTGTTTGGAACTTTTATTTCAGGCATTAATCTTTACAATTCACAAAGTAATGAATCAAAATTAAAATATGATAAAAATAACAATACATTCAATATTATTTCTAGATGTGTCAATAAAGGAATAATATATGCTGCTACTTTTCCAATTAGTCCATTTTATGTTGCATATGATGTTATGATAAAACAAAATGTAGATTTTTTTGGCAATTATAATAAACATTTCATTCCTTTCAGCAAGTATGGACCCATTGAAAAAATAGAAGTTGACATTAATTTTAAAGAGAAAAATGTTCCATCATGTACTCTAAAAATAAAAGATGACACAAAAGAATTATTAAAAATCCAAATAAAATAATTATTAATTTATAAAAAAAATTATTTATAACAACATACTTGCATTATCATATCACAAGTACAAGTAGTTGCATAATTCCATCTTGAAACAACACATGGACCAAAAATATTAGAAGAATTCGTTGAATATCCCAAACAATTACTAATATCACTTTGCAAAATCCAAGATTGGGACAAATCATAATTCCAGAATCCATGTGTAAGAGATTCTTTAGTGCATGGATTACTAGAATTATCAACTTGTTTGCATGCTTTGTAAAATCCATCATATGTTATACTGCCATTATATCCATTAGTAGTATGAAAAAATTTGTATGTTTGAGCATTAATAGTTACACATACAATTAAAAAAAATAATATTATTTTGATCATTTTATATTGATTGTTTATTAATAATAGTATCATGCAAATACTTGGATTTTCATTTTTTTGTGTGAAAAAGTTTAAAAGTGATTATATTGAAAAATGTTATATAAATTAAAAGTAAATATATGGCTTATAATAAACAAGTTAATGTTCAGGACTTTATCAAAACACATTTAAATGAACAAATAAATTTTGTTGATGAAATACATGAATCATTTAGAACAAGAGTTAAGATACATCAAACATCACCATTTTATGAAATTCTCATTGATAAATTTCCAGAAAATATTATTGAGCATATCAATGAGAAAAAAAATATTAAATTTGGAATTACATCAACTAATATATTAAATAAAGCAATAATATATTTGCAAGTGGATAAAAAGAAGAAATATGGTTGTATCATGATATTAGACATAAGAAAATGCGATTTTTTTTGTGATTACATCAATAATATTTGGGAAAATAAATAAATTATAATTTTTTGATTATCTCAAATTTAATAAATTTTGGTATGATAATCTCTTTTCTTTTCAAAACCAACATTAATGATCTCACGCTTTTTTTAAAATTATCTGGATAATATGTATGATTTTCTGATTTCCAATGTTGTGAACATGTATTGTTGTGATTTGGATCCTTAAAAGGTGTAGAATAAATGTAATATGTTTCATATATTCCTATAATTACATTTGTAACACAAAATCCCAATGGTAACATATTTTCACATGAATCAATTGTGCAAGTATGTTCATTACAATGTAATTTATTTGGTAATGTAATCATAGTACACAAATTATATTTACACAAATTATAATTTTTACTATCCCAAGAAGTATCAACCAAACAAAATTCACATTTTTCATTATTCTTTAATTTCAAACCTTGACATTTATATACATTAATACATGCACATTTCATGCAATAAATATAAATATCATCTGTATGATTATTGCAAGTTTGCCTTCTGCATTTATGATCAAAACAATAATCTGATTCAAATACTTTTGTTTTTTTGCATTTTTCATATTTACATATATATGTCATCTTTATTATCTTTATTAACATTAAATAATAAAATATATTTCATGCGTTCATAAATTCAAATTTTTTTAAATATTTCAAATTTTACAAATTTTGGTATTCTCAGACCAGTCTCAAACTCAATTTTCTTTAATACTTTCAATAATGTCAATACACTTTTCTTGAAACTATTTGGATAATAGAAATGCATATCAGGACTCCAATGAAAGATACATAAATGATCATGATGTAAATTTTGATTAAAATTTGGTTCATAACGCGAACCAAAATTTTGATAATAATAATTTGGAGGATAATATACATCATTTGGTAACATGTTAAAGCACGATTCTATGCAACATGTGTGCATTTGACATGCTTGAGAAATATTATTGGGTGATACATTTTTATGACACGATTTATATTTGCATGTACTCAAATTTGCCCAATTAATTTTACTATAATATTTACGAACAATACATGTTTCACATATATTACTATTTTTATATATTAGACCATTACATGATTTTACATTTTTACAAACACATTTTGAACAATATTCATAATTATTGCCTCCATAATCATGATAATTATTACAATTGGGTGTATAACATTTATGTTTTGCACAATAATCATAACTAGATAATGTATTACATTTATCATATTTACATTTTATTTTATTACTCATTAATAATCAACACTTATTAACATATGATTCAATTGACATTTATAATTTCATTTTTTTTTACATAAAAAAATCATTTGCACAAATTATTTCTAAACAATTTACATATATTCATAATTTGATTATTTTCTTTGTCAAAATTTAATTTATTAATCAGTATTGCAATACTCATATTACTTTCGGGATCACAAAAAGTAACACTGTCACCAAATGCAATATATCCAAAACTTTTATTAGATTTACCAAATAATTTATTGGGTCCTAACATTACACCAAGACCTTTTCTAGATTCGCACCCTAATACGCAATCATATTGATCTGTTTGTAATTCATACAATCTTTTAATAAAATTTTCAGATACTACTCTTTTATTATTAAAAACACCCTTATTCGCAAGAATTCCATAAATTTTTGCGAGATCGTTTGTGTTAAAATAACCATTGAAACTTGGCAAACATAATGTTTTATATAAATCAGTTTCAAAGTATGACCACATTTTAGGTGGCATGGCATTTAACATTTCAGAAGTAAATATTGTTGATGGTATATTTATTTTAACTTGTGCAACATTTTTTGATTTTATATCTAATTCATTTTCGGCAGAATCTTCTGATGAATCTTCCAAT
>Ga0302268_1001624_pt1 | contig 11816 bp, 10 predicted proteins | sample III_Bog_E2_1_FD_194554 | JGI IMG/M metagenome (GOLD analysis project Ga0302268, IMG submission 194554) | Peat permafrost microbial communities from Stordalen Mire near Abisko, Sweden - III_Bog_E2_1 | ecosystem: Environmental > Terrestrial > Soil > Wetlands > Peat | place: Sweden: Abisko...
GCCGCTCCAAGGCCAAGTGCTCCTAATGTGCCAAAGAACATCATGAGGTAGTCATAGGTATCTGCAAATCTAAAGATCTAAAAGAATGAGACACCTAAAAGTTATTCGTTAATTTTCTCCTTTTGAGGTTGATCTTAAATTTTATCTACTTTGATATTTTGATTGGTGGCATTGAGGCCCTTGCTAATCTCTTGTGCTGAATGTGGTTGTTATTGCATTTAGAATTAATTTATCACAATTAATGAAATTATTATGAACTTACGCTTTAGAAACAATAATTTAAAAATTAAAATGTTATATTGTTAATATAATATTCAGTGAATAAAATATTTTTTTTCTTTTATGGCAATTTTATTGGCACCTTAGAAGCATTAAAATACAGTTAAAATAAATAAACATAGATTTTAATACTTGAAATCACGATATTGTTTTCCCAAAAGATATAAGAAGATTATTACTCAGCAGATTGTATATAAAACATCACTCATTTATATGATTTCAGCAAGGTATAGGAAACAATTTCTATAAATTTACAACTATTTGAATAAATTAAAATTATATTAATTTTAACTGATTAACTATGGCCAATATCATGGATAGGTTAATTATCTAACAATCAATCGTACTTGGGAGGTAAGACCTCACGCTTTTTAATCGTAGCATAGCCGATGAGCCTAAATTTCTTCTCAATACGGCGACTAAAAGCTACCTTCTCGCCGATTCGTGTGCAGATTGGATTATTGAGCTTAATCTTCATAATGTCCGCCAATTAATAAAGAAAATACGGAGTGAATTGTATGTTATCATCTGAATCCTTGAACATATGTCCTGGCCTCAGCTCCACTTTCATGCCTACCTGAAGGACTCCTTCGAGGACACTTCCTCCCACAACACCTCCCTGCAGTTAGTCAATACTTGTTCCTGGTTTGTTGACATCAAAGCTTCTTATGATAATCATCTTTGGAGGCACGATAAGATTGCGCTTGGGAACGGGAATATTGCAGATGGACTAGCACACTGCATCTATATTATACTTTTGTTCGGCTGAGATAGGTATGATGGGCGAGTTTTTGCAGATGGACCCTTTCATGAACTATTTGATCTGTTTATAGTTTTCCTTAGTCTTTTCTGCGTCTTTGAAAATAATGTCGATTTTGTTTTGGAGGATGATCATATGATCTAGCTTCATTATTTCGAGAGCCATCAAGTGTTCGATTGTCTGTGGTTGAGGACAATCCACATTAGCAGCAATTAGTAGTAGTGCAGCATCCATTACAGCTGCTCCAGTTAACGTAGTTGATAGAAAGACCTCGTGGCCAGGACAATCACAGAAGGATATATGTCTCATGAGGATAAGAGTTGATTCGCATCCCTTGTTGTCACACTTCGGGTCTTCCTCCTTGTCACTTGAAAAGGATTTGTAACAATCGGGAGCGGGGCAGGTAGGACACTTGAAAATTTTAGCATTGGCGTAGCCCAAGCGAATTGTGATGTTACGCACTCTTTACTGTCTAAATCTTACTGTGGTGACTCCGGATATCGCTCGGACAACAGTGGACTTACCATGTGCGACATGACCGACAGTTCCAACATTAAGAGTAGCTTGCCGACTCATGACTTGAGGGGCATCGGACGTAAGAGTCTCGATATCCTCATAATGTTGTGGTTTAAACTTTTTGGTAAGTGCGTTTAGTTTATCAACTTCCTCTTTGGAGAGTTTGGTGATTTTACTCATATTATTGATATGTTAATATTAACAAAATAATCAAAAAAGCACAGTTCTTATTTCTTTTATATTTATAGATAGAATGACAGCTTTTCAGAGTCTTTGCTCATAGATTCGAGACATTGTTAATAGTTTATATGAATTTAGTGTAAATTGTGTTAAATTTACTAAAGTTAGCAGCATCAAAGGCAGCACCGATCATATCTCAATTGTCAGTGTAGTTCTAAACTGTTGATGATTGAGGTAGATATGCTATTATTTTGTTTATATTTATTAAATGTAGAAGTAGAAGGAGGAATACGTGCCTCCGATTACCTACTAAACCTACATCAACAATTATCACCAACGAATTATACTCCGCGCCATCAATTTTGACACTCAAGGGCATCAACTTGAGCGTAGAACAAAAAGTGCACAAATCAAATCAATCCAAAAATTTATTGGAAGACTCAAGACTGATAATAAAAACTATGAAGCCATCCTTAGCGAAATGTAAGGTCTCAACCTTTCCAAATATGTGTAAGAGATTTCAACTCTAATCGCCAACTGCGTGAATGAGAAGTAGATACGCTTTTATAGTGAAGTAAATCGAAATATAATGCAGATCGCAACAAGAATGAATCAGGAGTACTAGGATGTTCCGGCCATGCTATTGAAGGATCTCAACAAGCAATTTATTAATGCCTATGAATCTCCTGAAGACAATAAAGCTAAATTGAAATCTCTATTGTTGTTTATAACTTAGCTTTTTGTGTGTGGATTTTCCTTTCCATATAAGGATGTCAATTAAATACTTAAAAAGATGGTCAAGGCCGGCACGAAGAAGAAAAACTCTTTTACGACTGAAAAAGAACTCAGGTTGTTCGCATATTTCTACAATTGCGATACGTATTCTGGGTTTTTAATGAATTTTAGTACTATTTTTACGCAGACCACGCCGAAGTGGGCATAGGCATGGCGAGAGGACGGCAGGCAGCTCATCAAATATCCAGACATGATTCCGACAAAGATAAAAGAGGATATCACAAATATCTTCTTTAGCAACTATATCTCGAGTTGCATGAGCGTTCTCGAGGCAGCATTTGGGGTAGGCTTACTTGCAATTAGAAAATAAAAGAACTTGAGGGCGAATTACGAGAAAGCCTACGCATGTCGGGAGAGTTCAACAAGCTAGTCGAGGCTAACTATAACGAGCTGAAGGACAAGTTCATCTTCACCAAGCAGCATCTCGAACTCATTGTGAATGCTGTCAATTCTGGAGTGCAAGTCAGAGCCTATGAAAAGGAGCTAGTAGAAGTTGATGACATCATGAAAAAGTATATTAATAAGATCGATAATGTGTAAATCTTTGAAAATGAATTCGAGAGAGAGCTGTATCAAGATTTACCTGAGCTGTGCAAGACTTAAAATAAAGTCGCTTCTGACGAAGAATACAAATAGTTTAAAGAGAGACTAGATAGGTGCAAGAATAAAACGGATAGTGATGAAATTGCACAACTCTTTGAAGGAATCAATAACAAAAGGACGCGCAAACTACTGGTAAAAGATATATTGGAGTATCGTAAAGAGTATCAACTAGTAACGCCTTTCATGTGCAGAATCGCAGCTATAGTATCCTTAGGCTTTCGAGACATTGTCGATTGGGTTACTGAGGCCCTTTTCTTAGAGTATTAGAAACTTAGAGATAACATTAATACTAATTTTGTAGTCAATGATAAACGCAGTCGAAACTTGAAATATATTTGTGAGTTTACAAAGTTTAAAGTTATAGAGAGCGAACGCACTATCACCAGTATTCAAAATTTAATTGACGATCTAAAGGGATACAATATTGAGCTTCTCATTGCAGCTCTTGAAAATGTTGGCCGTTTTCTTTATCTTTCACCCAATCAGGCTACCAAATTTACTTTTCTCCTTAGTAAACTTGATAATGTAATGAAGCAAAGGTCTTTTCCGCTTTTTACGACTTCTCAGCTACTCAATAGCGTGAATCTTCTCAAGCCACATCAATAAAGACCTAAAACTTCAGTTCCAGAGCCCACCAAGGAGGAGCGTTAGGCTCACATAATTTTAGATCTCGATATAATTTAAGATCTAGATGCCATGCTACCGCAACTACAAAAATTGATCATAACTAAGGAAGGATTGTAAGCTGTCAAAATTGAGCTGGTGAAGCATATCGAAAATTATGATTTTTTGGGAACTTATCACTATGCTTACATGTTAGGTGAGCTGAATTCTGAAGCAATCATCATGTATGTGATAAATAGCACTACTTCTCGTCTTGAGGAGGCCGTTAATGGCAGTAATTATCAAAATTGCCTCATGTGGTCTCGCTTCCTCGGAGAACTCTATAAATATTAGCTTATTAAACGTGCAGTTTTAATCTAACTTTTGGCAAAATTCTTAAAAATGCCAGGATCAGAAAGCTTAATTCTCAATCTGATTTGCACGGTGCTCTAAACCTGCTAGAATTATCTAGATTCAAAAAAAGTGTCTATACGAAATCAAGTATTCCTTTTTTTGGTTGATTTCAAGGTATAATTGTGTTTATATAGAAATTTATCTTTCAATGTTCATATGTTCCCATGCTTGAGGAATTCAAAATTATTGATGTATTCGACCAATTCGAGCCCAATCTCACCACCATTACTCAATAGGTTCTCGCATCTTTCCTTAAGGAGCAGGAAGAGAATGTAAATCATTTATAAAATAGACAACCAACGACTTATCGAAGACACTTGATCTTTACCTTGATAAAAGAAATCTCAAGGATTCTAAAATCAATTAAATTCCAGTGGACAAGGACCCTCGGGAAACAAAGGAAAAGCAAGAGCCTGAGGAGTTCAGCGAAGAAAAAAATAATTAAGTCATTATTGCAGAGTCAAAGCTTTTCTAAAATTAATTCTTAAGTGTGATGAACTCGAACATAAAAGATTATGCTGGCCGAATCGCCAAATCAGCCTTTGTCGAAAAAGTAATTGAGAGAAGAAAAGAAAAGCGCAAGATCAGTGAGGGAAAGCGCAAGATAGTGGTCATTGGCCGTAGTACAAACAATAAATTTACTCGAAAAGATGTCGTCTACTCATCAAGCGATTTAAATGCAGAAAATGGCAATACCAAATGATTGGGGTGGTTCTCACTCCAAGCTAACATTGATCTAGCGACATCAACAAATAATTGAAGACAAATAAATACAGTATCACTGTTCCTCTTCGATCTACTGCTCGTCATCAATTATTTAGAGAGGTTCACCTTCAACTGCGTAGTTAGGAGCACCCACCATCTCTAAGAAATCCTACTATTTGACTTAATTTATAGTTTCTTCTTGTTTAGCTTCAAATTTGTCGACTTGGCCATCAGGCAAGTGGTAGTATGGAATTTATCCCCTTTGCCAATCAATCAGAACTATTTTAGCTGTGGCATCCACATCAGGCTCAGCCCCCTTACGTAGTTTTCCCTTTTTGATTGCGAGTTGTGTTAAGAAATCTTAAGGGTCTGTCCAGCTTGTAACTCCATACATTTTGGTCAAGAACTGTTTTCGTTTGACTAAATAGGAAAAGAACTACCTTTTTAAAGAATGTAGGGAATATAATAGGTGGGGTGATCTATTTTTTAAGCTCTAATACATCCTTTTAAGACCGATTCAATATCGTCTTTACCTTCATTTGCATGAACAGTTCCTGGACAATCAATCAAGTAAATACGCTTGGTTAAAGTGATGTACTGCCATACTTTGGTTTCTCCAGGCACAGGAGCTGCTTTGCATACTTTTTTCTCTTTGAGTGAGTTTATTACACTACTTTTTCCAACGTTTGGATATCCAACGAATCCAACACTGATATTCTTTTTGTCTCTGTGGAAAATATCAAATTGTCTTAGAAGATTAATGAGTGAACCTTTACCAAAAGGATTAGTGATGCTACTTCTGTATGCGATAGTTGGATACTCCTTACTCAATTGTTTGACCCACATTGCTATCACCCAAATAGGAACAAGATCTGCTTTGTTGATCAGAAGAACCATATGTTTATGAGGAAAGTTTTTTCTAAGATGCTATTAGAGTGCAGGGGAGCGAGTACCCATTGGATCGCGTGCATCCAATACTTGTATCAATACATCTGAAGAATCAATTACTTTATGAAGTTATTACCAAATACGTTTGCTTTGACCTGCAGACATACGCTTATCTCTGTTTTAGGGGCGATCATCATCTTCGACATTTTTTAGATTGTCTAAATCTTTGTCGAGGTTGTACGACTTATTTTCAACATTCTAGACCATCTCCTCCATGTTGCCAAAATTGAGTTTTACTCTTTTTCGGCGGCTGTTGGGACCAAATGTCTCTTGATAAGTCTCGACCTACAAAAGTCTAAGCTTGTTTTCAGCAATTGGCTCTTGAAGCAATGACATAGGAATTTTTTTGGCTTTGACAAAAATCTTAGTTGGATCTTCCTCCTTTTTAGCCATTTCAATTCTCAATTTTTCCAATGATTTTTGATCAATGGTTCTGACATTACCAAACCACTTGCGATTGGGATCGACTCTTGCCATCTCTGAAGGCCTCTCATGCATTTTTTTCATATCTGGCATCTTCTGGTCATACATTTTGAGTCGCTTGATTGTGTTTTTTGTTCTGAATGTATTGCCAACTCCACTGGAATTACCCTTGATAATTCGATCAGGGTTGTTAGAATTGTTTGATTTGGCCCCTTTCTGAAATTTTCCATGGAGACCTTTGCTTTTACCGCGAATTCCCTTCTGTTATTTTGCCATTGTTGAAATTATATTGATTACTATTGCCTATATTGTAAAGACTTAAATCAATATATAGCAATAAGATCACTAACCTACTTCATCAATGGTTCGGGTTAAAATCATCAAGGTCCTAAACAATGCTCCGAGACTTATTTCCCCCTTGCTTCACCTTTGAAATGCCGTTGTTAGTAAAATCTTAAAGATCGCACACTTCAATATGAGTTTTATTGATAGTTAATTTTTGCCCCTAAATTTTCTAATTCCTAGTGCCTTTACTTTTGTCGATTTTGGGTGATGAAGATTTATTATAACTGTTAGAAAAGTTGGAAGTTGAAAGTGCTTGATTTTGCTGTTCATCATATTTATTTATTGCCTCTTTTTTGCTTACAACTTCGGCAACTCCCCAGTCTTCTTCATCCTACTGGTATTTTTTACTATCAGGGCATGCTATATGAGATAAAAATTACTATTTTAGTGATGTTCGAGTTCGTCCATATGCAGAATGTGATATGGGTTAAATTTACATTTACGATAAGATTTCTTATCAGGGAACTTACATTTTTATAGGTGATTGAGAAATCTTTAGTAGGGCATCACGTGTGATGGATCAAAGGGGCATTTCATCGTTCTAATGACTTATCTCTAACCCAACATATGTAAATATTATAATATAGAATCTGGAAAACAATTTATGCAATAACTGCATTTTCATATAGACCGAAAGATTTATTGAATGAGATACGAAAAAATATTTGAATAATTTTAAAATTATCAGTTTTTGATTTGTCTCTGATTTATGATTGACTCTCAAATTATATTTTCTCTTTTACAATCAGTTTCCTTATACAATTTTATGCCATTTCCATTTCCATTTGTCTTTTGCTGATAAATGCATATGCTATTGTTTAGATAGATAATCATTCGTAATATGTAATCTTGTGAGACTTTTCAATAATTAAAATTGAGCTCATTAAAAGCGAGATTGGTATACTAACACCTTATGGCATTATTAAATTAATATTTTTACATATTCAGTTAATTATTTTTCTTGATGTTTGGAGGGAATTAATATTTATAAGATCAGTAATAAAATCTTCTCCCATTTCTTTTGAAGTTTCATTGAATAAAATTCTCAAGCGAATGTATTATTGACTGGCATTCCTGTTGATAGGTTTAAAATTAACTTTTAATGACTTGTGCTAGATTAAGTGATTCTTTCTCAGCAACCTTTAAGGTCCCCTGCAGCAATTAAATTTATAAACACATTTATTCCATGTTTTCCTTGTAACATCCACTTTTCTTGCCTTAAATTATTGAAAAAATGTTGTTCTTAGTGAGTTTGTAACTATTCAGGTATTTTGATCTGTGACTATTAGAGTTCAGCACGGCCACTTTTTACTTAGAAGTGTAATGGCTTCGCTATTGCTGCTTAGTTTGGCATTTCTATTGCGTAGTTATGAGAGATACTAATGATCTTTGCTTTATCATGGATATGGTTTTACTTCTATATAATATTTAAAGTCAAAACAGCCCCATCAATTTAACTGTTGGATTCAGAAATCAACAGGCATTAATTATAATTCTTGATTTATAAAGTTAAATTATTTAACAATGGTCTTGAAAACGAAAGAGTAGAATAGCATCGACATTTAATTGTGTTATTTTTAATTACCCTTTCTAGTTTTTGTTTTGTTCTTTCATGATAATTCTCAGACAGGTAGTCAAGTGATATCATAATTATATCCTCCAAACTTATTTTTTAACAATTATCAGCATAGGAATGGAATTTATATTATTTCTTCCATATATTTAAGTCTCAAAATTCTATAATGGCCGAAAATAAAACTAGCAACAACTCCAAGCGTACAAACAGTACTCGAACAAAAAAAAAATTCCTGTTCAGTTAACTCAAAGAAAAAGAAAATCATTTTCTGCTCGATTGCATAAATGAACAAAAATCTCGCCTCAAGACATATGACTCTGGAAGCGATAAGTTTCTACATTATTTTGTGGTGCGAGTCCATCCCAAATGCAAGAAGCATGCATTTACCATCACCAAGAAAAAGGATGCAACCCTCAAAAATATAGTCAGTCATGATAAACTTCAGGAAGTGCTGAATCAGGAAAAACAAAAAGTCATGATGACTTGTCAAAACAAATTTGAAGAGCCTAGTTCAAATATAAAATCTTCAGATCTCAAAAATCATAGATCTTTAAAAAATCTTCATGAATTGACTGAGGATGACTTAATTAAGAAAATTCAAAACTCTATTTCCTATAAGAAAAGTGAAAATCATACCAAACGAGATTTAGAGGTAAAACCTGACTGTAATTGATGATTTTTAATTTGATAGAGTCTAAATAAAATATTATTAGTAATATAGGCAAGGGCCAGTTGGCTCAAAGAGACCTTTTGAATTTGAGAATATTAATTATCATGACTGATCGTGAGTGGTTAACTTTGCAATCAACTTGACTATAATATTTAATTATGCAGCACTTGCTTACAAAGATAAACTTCTACAGCACACCAAACGCACGAGGTGAGTCCTTCTCTCCTTTCAATTTAGTACTGCTTTCTAATCCAGTTCAGAGAAGATATCGAAGGCAAACGTAGTAAACTCTTCCCGGATCGTAAAAGAATTCCAGGCCGCAAGACAAAGTACATCCTCGCCATAGTCTACCTCATCCATATCTACGCCTTCTCCAAGTTCTATCAGCAGAAGCGCATCTATGTGTATCTTTGCTTTTAAATAGCAATAAAGCCGAGCAGCAGCGTAATATTCAAAGGCGTTTATCACCTTTCTTCCAGTCTCTCTAAGATATTCAATACACTACATTGAAGCACAGGCAGGATCTCATTATGATTGAGGCTTTCAAGAGTAAAGGTGGCGCTGCTTTCCTTGAAAAATTCAATCGATTCACGCACAGCAACATATTTGTGCCCACCAACTCAGGATCACCCCACACTGAGTGGATGAAAGCAGGAACGGGTCGATATGCTGAGGGAATGAGAGACTACAAGCAGGGTCGCTATCTCACTGGATATAACATTCAAAACATCTGAGATTTACATCTAATCATCAATAATTTGTTCACCTTGACTTACAAGACAAACTAAAGTATTGAGTTAGTTAAGCTCTCAATGAGAGAGAGATTATTTTATATTTGGCGATGATATATTTTGGTACTGATGACAATGTAAATTTGATTAGAGTACTTCCATGAATAACACTTTGGAAATTAGAAGTGTTTATTTATAAAACAATACAGAAAATAATGCTTATGTTTTCCAGCAAAAGTAAACCTGGACTTACTGAATTTATCGGACCCATGTCACCTACACAGAGCTACTATCGTAGCGACGCTATTAATCCTCACAACTTACCTTACCGGACACCTTCTGCTATCTTGCCAAAGCAAATTTCTCAGGAAATATTCTCGGATGAACCTCAAACTTCTAAAACTGCGAGACCAGTTTATGGATACTATATGAATACGAATTCTCCTTTCCCCAAATCGATAAATACGACACCTGAAAAAGATAGAAATAAGCAGAATATCTCCTTTACTGGAAGGTCAAAATTCAAATAAAACTAAACATTACAGTCAACTGAAGCTAATTCATTAGCTAATAGCAATGTTATACCAAAAATTGTCAAAACAGATCGATCTCAAAAGACCTTAAATCCCAATGTTCCTAAAGAATGTGATTGTAAACTCGAAATTGAGAAGGCAAAGCTTCGGTTAACTGTAAATATTGCTACTTCTGGTCAATATAAAAATCTGGCTTCTTATAGTCCAATCAAAAGTCCAAATGAATTGGGGAAACCCATTACGCCACCAGGAGAAGAGCCTTTCTTCCGTAAAAAGATATAGTCTTAATATAATCCTTCCTATCCTCAGGAGACAATTAAAAAATAGACTAAGTCAAAATTTGCAACTTTGGGGCACAGCAGAAACACAAGTAATGCTTAAAAATTATCAACTAATACAGCCTCAGCAGGAAATCTCAATTTTAAACTTAAAAATCTGAATTCGGCCAAAATCACACCGCGTAATAGTCAGGAAAAACTGACTATGAGCTCTTATACTCCGAAGGACAAAGTAATGAATCAGACCGATCCGAACGGCAATTACTTTAGACTTAGATCAACTAGCAGAAACAGCTGCATCAGCAAGCCGAGAGAAACTCAATAGATAAAATTATAGGACTTTGAACTAGGCAGCTGCAAAGGAGAAGGGCGTTTTGGCAAAGTATTCCCTGCCCGACACAAAAAAACTGGATGTCTCGTGGCGATAAAATAAATCAAAAAATAATCAGTGAAATTGATGTTGAATCAGTTTATCCAGGAATTAAAGATTAGTTTGTTTATCAATCATACTAATGTGGTCAAGATGTATGCTTGCTTTCACGATCAACTGAATTTCTACATTGTGATGTAGTATATGGAGGAGGGATCACTCTATAAAGTCATTAAAACGAATAAAAAATTATGTGAAAGAGATGTGGCAATTAAATTGAATTAGATTTGCGAAGCTGTTAAATACCTGCATGAGCTTGACATCCTTCATCGAGACATTAAACCTGAAAATATTGTATTGTCCAATGTAGTCTTTAATTTATTTAGGGCGTATGCAAATTATGTGACTTTGGATGGGCTACCTATAGTAAATAGAGGCGAAGCACATACTGTGGAACTTTAGATTATGTCTGTCCTTAAATTTTGTAAGGAGAAACGTACGATAACTTCGTTGATATTTGGGCAATTGGAGTGTTAGCCTATGAGATGCTTGCTGGTAAGGCTCCTTTCTATCATATCAGCCGAAAATAGACCATGAAAAACATCATGAAAGTATATTTTGTTTAATTCAGTGCGACTTTTCATTTCCCCCAGAAATGTCCCTTGCAGCCAAACTGTTCATTACGAAGGCCCTTCAAAAAAATCCAGACTAACGTTTTACCGTTGAATTACTTCTTCACGATAATTATCTTGTCCAATCAAATGAAAAAAAGTGATGAATCCAATTGTGATTGATTATGAGCATGTTAAAATTCTAGCATTCCTCCTCTTAATTATTAAAATATTTATCTAAAAAGATGTATAATAATGGAGATGAAAGTTTATGTTATTCAACTAAAGTTAAATAATTGATAGCTCATTGAGCAACAAATCCATTCTGAATGATAAATGTCAATAAGGCCACTATAGTCAGTTATATCGATATAGACAAAATCACAAAATATTGTTTTTGACGGAATTGCCTTTGGAAAGAAATAGTTTATCCATGAAGTACACTTTTTTAATTTGTCCTTGGCTTTATCTTTTTA